>Ga0209411_100015_pt1 | contig 26383 bp, 25 predicted proteins | sample Mar14336cmmetaG_FD_185479 | JGI IMG/M metagenome (GOLD analysis project Ga0209411, IMG submission 185479) | Marine hydrothermal vent microbial communities from Guaymas Basin, Gulf of California to study Microbial Dark Matter (Phase II) - Marker... ... | reverse complement strand
TATAGAGGCGCCAAACTGCCCACGATACTCTTCTTGTTGCACTGTTCTTGATGTTCTTCTTCAAAAAGTGAAAGAACTCCGAATACTTCTCCCCCTTTGTAAAGTGTTCGTTCGCCCTCTCTATCAACCCTAACTCACTTAGTTGAGTTACGACTTCTTCTGCGACCTTTTGTGCCCTTATGCATTTTCTGCGATAGTATAGGTTATCTATACGGGATTGCTCTTCTGAAAGATGCCTTAAAATGCCCTCCACGGTAAACTTTGGAGAAAAAGTAGTGAGTTCCCACCGCTCTATTAGGTCAAGAATCGTCCAATAATGGTCTAGGAGGACTTTTGGCGACAGCTTGGAAAGAACGTCTTCATACTTCATCGCAATCCCCCATCTGGTGGCTCTATGAGATTCCGAGAGCGTCGTGGCATGTAAACTTTTCGCCTCCCTCAGTCGGCTCGCTCAGAGCACATCCGCTCGCCCGTACGCTCCCACCTGCAACCCTTACATCTCAGCAAAGCCGTTGTAAAGTTGATGAGGAGGGAGCTAACCGACAGGGTCGGGCGGGTCATGGTGCTGGTGCCCGCCGGTCCGTTCCTCTTCGGCGTCGAGCGTCGCATTGAGATCATCGACTATAATTTTTACATCGACAAGTACCCGGTGACGAACGAGAACTTCTGGCGTTTCGTGGAGGAGACCGCCTTCTTCCCGAAGGGGAGCCCCCGCTACCTCTACTTTAAGGAGGCGGCGGCCACAAAACCCGACCACCCCGTGGCGGGCGTGAGCTGGTACGAAGCCCACGCTTACGCGGCGTGGGCGGGCAAAAGACTGCCGACGAGCAGGGAGTGGGAGAAAGCCGCCCGCGGCACCGACGGCAGACTCTACCCCTGGGGCAACGAGTTTTCGGAGAAGAAGTGCAATAGCCTCGAATCCGGAATCGGCGACACGACGCCCGTCCACAAGTACCACGGCGGCGTCAGCCCCTACGGCTGCTACGACATGGTCGGGAACGTCTTCGAGTGGGTCGACGACTGGGCGACGCACCCCCGCTTCTTTCCTCTGCCCTATTCGGAGAAGATAAACAGGGGCGGCTCGTACAACCGACCGAAGGAGCACACGACCTGCGTCCACGTCGAGTCGGACCCGCCGCACCTCATCATGCGCGACGTCGGCTTCAGGTGCGCATTCTCATACAGAAGCCCCAAAGAGTGGGAAATAAATTACGTGCTTTGACTTTGACGACCACGCCTCAAACCGGACGTTTCTACCAGCCGAACTGCCACTCTGCGGCGTCGTGCGACACGAGCTCGCCGGTCGTCGGGTCGAAGATGGCGGCGTGCCACACGTACGTGCCGGGGAGTATGTACGGGAGCTTGAAGCGCAGGAACGCCGGGGTGCTGTAGTTGAGGTTTGCGGGCAGCGTCACGTGCCTGTAGACGATCAGGAAGTTCACGCCGTACCGCCGCATTTCGAGCCAGATCGCAAACCGGCACCTGAAAGGCTCGACGCCCGGATTCGTAACCCCGAGCCCCACGCTCATCGTGTCGAACGGGTGGTACGTCTGCTTGTCCGTCCATATCTCCACGCTCGGCGCCGCAATCGTCACGTTATACACAAACACACGAGCCTCAGGAAGGTAAAGGAACGCAGATTTCAAATCCTCCTTCGCATATTTGAACGCTTTCTTCTCTTCAGGTGTCGCCGTCCCGGTCTTGCATTTCTTTCGCAAATCAAAGAATCGCTCTGGGAATATGTCTTCTCTCGCCTCAACATGAACTTCATACCCGCTTGACTTCTGAATGAATGTGTAAGCGTAGTTCTCAACACTCAAATTCACTATGTCCGTTCCCGCAGGAAGCTCAATTCTCAAATTCTCACTGCCGAAAATGTATTCAAAAGTATGTTTATGCCCCCTTGATGGGTGAGCGCAGATGACTTCAATGTCGCCTCTCACCGGCTTTTCAAATTTTGAGAGTGCGAGCTGCGTGGCTCTGAACGCTGACGCAACGCAAGGACAGATTTCGCCGTGATACTCGCCAACTTCCTCAATTGTGATGTTCAAAAGCGTTTCACCGTCGTAGTCGTAAATCTGCAGAACGAATGTTGAAATCTCTCTGTTCGCTGAAATCTCCACCCATTTCACCATGTTTTCGTGAGGACATAGCGCCTTGCTACCGTTGTATTTGTATGTTAGGTTTTCAAGAAGCATCGGAATGTATTTTTTCGTGAAGAAGCCCACGCTCACCATGTTCGCAACGACGACAGGCGTTGAGTTCACGCTCACATTCTCAACAACCGCTCGCAGTCCAAGCTCTGGATGCACAGTTTCATTGTCAACGACGGGCAAATGGATGAATCCAAAGCGCACATCCTCAATTGGGATGCCCTTCCGATGCCTCAAAATGAGTTTTATCTGCTCCGCAAGCAACTCGTGGTCTGCAATCCACTCCTCAAAGTAAGAGGCGTTGAAAGTGCCGTGAGATGCGAAGACAACTGTCTCGTTCTCCGCATTAGAAATGAGCTCTGCTGCGTTCTCCGCAAGCGTCTGTGCGAGCAATGAGCTGTTGTCCAACGCATTCGTAAGAACAATTTCCGCAGTCGTGTTCACGGGGACGAGCTCCTCTTCCTCCGTATGCTTCACTGTGAGCGCTGGCGTCAAATATTCACGGCGAATGATGCATTTTCCTTCCACTGCGAGGACAGAACGGCGGACTGGCTCCCCTTCAACAAAAGTAAGCATTTCTGACTCTGGAGGCGTTTCTCGGAGGCGTAGAACATATTTTATCTCCTCAATATGACCGCTGTGCGACGAAATGAACAGAGGAACTGCTACAATTTTCGTGACATTATGCTCGTTCAGCCTGTCAACCGCTATGTTTATCGTCTCATTAGGCACAAATTCAAGAAATCCGAGCTCAACAGGATAAGGTAGCTCTGAAGCAACGCTGCGGACAACCTCACGAACAGGCTCGCACCATGTCTCTCTCGGACTGCCGTGTGCAATTACAAGTATGCCAACGCTCTCATTTCCTTCATTCCCCGCTGCCCCCACGCTTTCGCCGCTCTGCGCCGCTTCTGCTTGCGCTTCTGCTGTCGCTTCTTGCATGCATTGATGCGGTGCGTGCAACGCAACCGAAAGCGAAAACAGCACTGAAAAAACTGCCGATATTAGAACGACAGTAACAATCAACATCTTGACCTTTCGCATCATCTCCCGCATCACCTCCTAAAAGGTTGCTAAAGTTAGGAATCCAAAAGTTTTGCCCTAAAATTCTTAGATTCCAAAAATCTGTCCTAATTTTGCTCGAAATAAGTTTCCCTGCTCCTCCACGCCTTCTTGCGCCGACGACGCCACGACGCACTTTACCTTGCAGGCACCGCATTCGCCCCACTCGTCCCGTCGCACCGCAAGTGCTTGCGGTTATCTACACCGACGACAAAACGTCAAGAGGCGGCGAAAATCTCCGCATCCTCGCAGAACCACTGCCCCAATTCACGCTTTATTTCCTCAAAATGCATCTCCCCCATTGTCATCATATACCACTCTTCCGCAGATAACTTCCTCAAAAGCTTGGCTAAATACCTCAAAACCCTGCTCATCTCCTCTGCTCTCACCTTTACTTCACCTCCTCTTACGCACCCGCTCCGCTGCTCCTCGCATCTCCGGCATTCCTCATTAGACGTGCAAATAATTTTCCCTAAAAAATGTAGGCTGATGGGGTAAAGTCAAAGGACAGGGATGAGCTGCGTGCGACATGAGGTCAATGGTGATTTGTTATGAGAATGCATGCGGATCTCAAAGGCAAACTGCACAAACACTTGAGGTCTGAGCAAACCACGGCACGAGCGAATCCACAAGATTCTTTATCTGCTCATCGTCTTCGGATGCAATTCATACCCCCATCACGCAAGCGTCCCCACTCGCCGGAAAGCGCAGGATTTCAAGGAATTTGTGGATTGCCTCGTGACGCCCCGCAACGACTTCTCCGATTCAGCACCCGCTCGGCGAGCCAAATACCACCATGCTTGCGATGTTCTATAAACCCTATCACTCAACCGTCCACACCCCAACGCCTCTGCGGCGTCTTCACGGGCAACTCCATTATATGCTCCGATAATGCTCGGTAATTGCTCTCATTGTCTGTTTCGGCATTTTTAGTGAATGACATGATAGGGAGGGGATTACATGTGTTCATGGATGATGCCATCGACTTCTTGGTTAGAGATGCTTATAACTTCACTAGCAAAAAGACTATCGAAAGAGAGGCAACGGCACATAACGTTACCAAAGACTGGTCGGAGACGCCCCGGCATAGTTTAAGTCCGCACGCTGGAGTTTTGTAAAACTTACTTAAGTATTTCGTGTAGCTCCCTCACCATGTGTTCAGCCTCTTTGACCCCTATGGCTTCGGCTACGGACACGTCGAGTTCACGTCTGTATTCCTTACCCAATTGCTCCCAAAGTGGCGGCAAGTCTCTATGCAATATTTGGTCAACCTTTTTAACGACCTCCAGCAAATCCTCGTCGCTCACCGCACGCACGTTGACCACCGGCAGCTCCAGATAATCGTTCTCCAGAAACCTGGTCCACGTCTCCGAGATCCTTCTGCCTAGTAGCGCCAATACCGAAATGAAGATCGTGCTGTTGAACCAGGCGACGAGGAACTTGGCGATCTTCCCGCCCACCCCTCTGACTATGTAAAAGTTCTTGGAGGCTGCCACCTCCCTCTCCGTGTAGTTCGCAAACACGCCCCTGTTCCTGAACAGCAAGTCCACCTTGTCCGGTATGAAAACCTGCCCGAACGGCTTTTTCGTCGTCATCTGCCGGCGCACGTGACTGTACCAGTATTTGCCGTATGCGTTCACCGCAGGCTTCGCCGTGCCGGAGCCGACCCCCCACCTGATATACTCCCGCAGGTCGCCCGGCAGCTCGTCAAGCCCGACCGGGGGTACCGAAAGCATGTAGCTATCGACATCCGCCTCGATCCTGCGACCGTAAAGGCTCGGCTTGCGGAGCGTCCGCACCAAAAACTCCTTCCCTATGCTCAATTCCTCCCTGCCCCCGTCCCCGCTCCCGCCTCGTATCACCACAAACCCGTCCTCCTCTTCGACGACCCTCCAGTACTTATTTGGGATGAAGAAAAACTCAGGTCCGTACATCTCCACCCCTCTGACGATGCTGCTCCTCCCCAGCACGTCGCTCCAATAGCCCAGCGTGCCCCTCTCCAATCCCTGCTTGAATATGCTGGTTACGATGTCCCTCAACTCGTCCTCCCCGAAGAGCGCCAGCCAGTTGATGTCGAGGAATCGAGGCAGGCTTCGAACGTCGAAAAAGTTCGTTTTGGGGCGTGCTCTGTCTTTTACACCCGCTGCGACCCCGGCGGTCCGCATCGCAATTTCGGCAGCCCGCTCGGCGTCGTCCTCCGCCTCCAGCTCGATGAAAGCCGTCGGCTCGCCCCAATCCCCGTCCCCGTCCTTGACAGCTACAGTGATGACCTCTTTAAACCCGCTGTCCTCTGAAAACGACGGTTTCGCCGTGCTCCCCACGACCGCAAGCAGCCTGTACTTCTCCCGCAGGAGAGACTTGTACCCCTCGCCGTATATCGTGTAAAACGTGGAGGCTGGGAGGACGGATGCTATTAAGCCCCCTTCCTTCAAAACGTAGTCGGAAAGAAACATGGAAAGGGTCTGGAGGCTGTTCTCCTTCCTGGTTATGTATTTCTCATATCCCAGCCCGCTCACAACCTTAAGCAGATAGCTGCGGTAGCCTTTCTCCAAATATTTCCATCTGGTGAACGGCGGGTTCGTGAGGATGACGTCGGCTTTAGGCAGCCCGGCAAACGGCACCTCCTCGAACGCATCCCCCACCAGCACGGCGACGACATCCCGTCTCCCGCCGACCGCCTTCAGCAGCGAGGCATACGCCACCAACGCCGGCAGCGGCAGCGGCTCAACACCCCAAACTCTTGACACCTCAGCCCCTACCTTCTCGACGGCAGCCGTTAAAGTGCGCCCGGAGCCGAGAAACGGGTCTGCAAGGACGATGTCCCGCCTCCTAAAGCGCTCTAAATACTCTTGGGCGACCGACGCCATGAAGCGGATGCCCTGCTGCACGGTGTAATAAGCCGCAAATCTCTTCCTCTCCTCCTGAGGGATCAACTTCTGCACCCTGACTTGACACTCCTCGATGGGAGCGCTCGCCTTTTGCAGCTCCGCTTCGAGGAATTCAAGCTCGTCAGAACTCAACCTGCTCAGCGCCGGCAGCACCGGCGCATCATCCCACGCCGCCAACGCCCCCAAACGCTCGCCGCAGCTCTCCAGTATGGTCTTTAAGCTCGCCACGAGAATCCGAAAACTCTCCTCAGTAGCTGCCCTTACCGCTCTTATTCCCAACTTCCTCAGTATCTCCTGCTTCACCGCTTCCATCGTCTCTTAACCGACGACTCGCCACCGACGCCGCAACTCAACTCAGCCAACTCACACGTACTCCTCTTTCAGCCCGGAGAGAAACTCGTGCAGGAAGCCTGTTCGCTTCCTCGCAGCCACGCTTTCGAGCCAGCTTTCCACTTTCGGCACGGCTTTCTCGACCTTGATCACGCCGACACGGCACGCATGCTCGCAGGCGCCGCAATACATGCAGAACTCCTCCGCCACCGCTATCTTCCCCTTGCTCGGATCCTTCGGCATGAACCACGCCCTCGCAGGGCATACGTTCACGCACGCCCGGCAACCCTGCGGGTCGCATTCCTCATATTTCTCCTCCACGATTCTGACTTCGCCGGAAAACGGCTTCCACACGGATATGGCGTCGTAGGGGCACACGAAGACGCACCAGCCGCAGCCGATGCACCGCTCCTCGTCGATCTTAATGCCGCCGCCGAAAACTTCCATCAGTTCTTTCAGTCTCTCCCCCGGAACCTTCAGCGGCGACCGCACCGAAATGGCTTCTTCCGGACATATATGCTCGCAAAGACCGCAGAAGTCGCACGCCTCCTCATCGAAAAACACGTCGTCGAACGGCATCGGCTCCTCTGCGGTCACCTCCTTCTTGAACATCAAAAAGGCATCGCAGAACTCCGCACACACGCCGCAAAGGTTGCACCGCTCCTTGTCTATCACTAACTCGTTCTTCTCCCAAGCGTCCGCCGCCTCGACGATGAGCCCCCGCTCCAGCCAGAACGGCAGGATGTCCCTCCTAGTGACAATTTTCAACTCTATGGCATCCCTCGGACACACGCTCTTGCAGAGCGCACACGGCACGCACCGCTCGTTGACCTCAGGCTTCACGCTCACGCTCGGAAACTCCGAAAGCGAGCGTATGTTCTTTTCTTTGATCTCACCGTCATCCGAAACTAAAATAAACATTTCAAAGGCTCTAAAGACGCAGAACGCCGCACACGCACCGCAAAACACGCATTTATCGTGCTCTATCATCACGGGCGGCGCATCGAAGCCCGCCACGATCTCCGGCACCGGTCCCAGCTCTAAAGCATTCGCAGGACAAAGCTCGACGCAGAGACCGCAACCCACACACTTCTTATAATCGTAAATCAATTTCCTCCGTGCTTCCCCCTCGTATTTCTGAGTGAGAATGAACTTCGTTTCTACTAAGTCCAACTCCACAGAAACCTTCTCCTCCTCACCCATCCCTCTGAAATTAAGAACGCGTAAATATAACTTAGTCGTTTGCGTGTGCAGCCTCACTTAAAATCTCGTAAAGCCGCCTCAACACCCCATCGTCTTGAGCTGCTGCCCGCAGCTCCGCAAGCCTTGCCGCAAGCTCGTCATCGTGAATACACTCCCTCACCCACCTCTCAAAGTCGCCTCTCTCGAGATGCTCCCTGATGAACCTTTCTGAAACTCCACCCCTCTTCAAAACCTTACACAAGCCTTTTAAACTCCAGACCTTTTCCCCTCTCATGAAGATAAAAGGATGGTCAGCCATTCGTATCTTCCTCCGCAAGCGTGCGTCGAAGTCGTGCAGTACGGAAAAGAACGTCACGAACGCATCATAAGGGTTGTCGAAATGCGAAAAGTAGCTGTGAACCTCACCAGGAGAGCCGCCGGCCGTGAACATGTAATAGAGGTGGTCGCTTATCCCGAAGTACCTCCAAATCCTCAAAAATTCTTCGTCGTCAGCCTCCTTCACGAGCGGCTCGAGCCACTTCACATACTCGTAGCACGCCCACTGCATCGTGTTCCCTATGAAACAACTCGTATCCTTCTCCACGTCCGCCCACGAGATCGTTTCCATGTCCCGCACGTCCACGTAGCCTATCGCCTCGCACTCCCTTATCACCTCTGAGGGCGTCGCGAACTCCATGCTCCCACGCCTTAAAACCTCCTCCGGCAACCCCCTCAAGAACTCGAAAATGCCGGTGTCCTCCCAATGGTGTTCCCCGAAGGTCTCGTAGTCCATGAAGACGTTCACACACTGCCCCGGCGTTGCATCCAGCCACGTCGCGTACTTTTCGGCGGTCAAGGGATATTCATTCCAGCTCTTTGACGAAAAGCGGAAGCCAACGTCGTCCGTCAGCTGGTAGTTCCGCAGTAGGACTTTGAGTCTCTTGCAGTTCACAGGTTTGTAAACATAATTTGGAGAGCGTCCTTGCAAGATTCTCGGAACGCCCTCTGCGAATATTCCGTCGTAACCCATAGTCTCGATGAACCTTGCAATTCTGTTGTTGTACAAAAGCTCAGTATTTTCAAAGAACTTCGGCTCACGCCCGAAAACCTCGTGCATCAGCTCATTATGCATGCGCACTTGCTCCCTGAACTCAGCATAGTCCTCGTAAAGGCTCACCAGCGAGTGGAAGTACGTCTGTCCGAGGATTTCGACGTCGTCACGCCTCGCAAGCTCCTTAAAGGAGTCGAGGACGCCTTCATCGAACCGTAAGCACTGCTCTACGAAGATACCGGAGATGCTGTACGCCACTCTGAGGTCAAAATCGTCAAGAAGCTCCAAAATTATGTTATTTGTCGGATAATAACACTTTCTCGCAACCTTCTCGAAGATCTCTTTGTCCTTCTCGCTGAAAAAGTATTTTTCGAAAATATCTGAGTCGCCTGAGAACATCCTTTTGCTCCAAAAGAAGTCGTTTCTCAGCCTGAATGGCTGGTGTACCTCGAACGCAAGGCATATGTATTTCACATTTTCCTCCTTTCCGCATTCTTCAGTCATCCTGCTTTACATCGGTTTGCTTCACAAAAATACTTGCGTCACCCCTTTATGACTTCTTCATAGATCTCCAAGGTACGGTCTACGACCCTATCCCATGTGAAATACTTTTCAACCCGCTTTCTTCCGTTTTTACCCATTTTTTTAGCCTTTTCCGGGTCTGAGAGTACGACGTTTATACCCCATGCAATGTCGGCAGGGTTCCTACCGTCTATGTGTACCCCGGTCTGCTCTTCGCCGCTCGGAACGACTTGGTCTCTAAAGCCGTTGATGCCACTAGCGCCGACGACCACGGGCTTGGCCATCGCCATCGCCTCCGTGCACACTATGCCGAACGGCTCATACACCGAAGGGAAGACGGCGACATCGCACGCCGCATAATGCAGGATCCTCTCCTCTTCAGGCACGAACTTAAAACAGGTCCGCACGGCATGCCCCACGCCTAAACCCTTGATAAGGTCGACGACGGCATTTGCAAGCTCGCCGGCGCCGAGAATCACAAGCTTTGCGTCAGGGAGTTCTTTCAGGACATGTGGCATTGCCTGTATCAAATTTATAACTCCCTTCACTGCTGTCAGCCGCCCCACGAAAAGGAGCATTTTGTCGTCAGGCGAAATTCCGTAGCGTTCGCGCAGCCGCAACTTGTCCTCTTCTGAAAACCTCGTAGGGTTGTATTTCTCGATGTCAACGCCGTTCCAGCACACGCTTATCTTATCAGGATCCCAACCGTGCCGCACGAGATCTTCTTGCATCGGATAACTTACTGTTATCACTTTATCCGCAACTCTTGCGGCGGTCTCCTCTAAGTGCGTCACGAACTTCGAGCCTTCGTCAAGCGCCCTGCCCCATTCCGTGGAGTGTACGTGAAAAACAAAAGGTAAACCTGTGGCTTTCTTCGAGGCGATGCCTGCGATCGCGCTCAGCCAATCGTGTGCACTTATTATGTCAAATTTATAGCCCTCTTTCTTTATGAGGTCGTTCACGAACTTCGTAGCGCTCAGAAAGTTGTAGATGAGGACATCGTTGAAGAATTTTATCTGCCCACCCCATTTCCTCAAGTCCTCTGTGACGAAGAGTGGTAAGATTTCAGAAGCATCTACAATAAAAGGTCTGTGAACTTCCACACCCCTCATGACCTCCCTCGTCTTGAGGTTCCCGTCGTTCATCGTAAACAGCGAGACGTCATGCCCCCGCTCTACAAACCTCGGACAGACGTTTTCTGCATACGTCCCCAAGCCGCCTACTATCCGTGGCGGATATTCCCAGACGAAAAAACCTATTCTCATTTTTGCCCCCTTACTATCCTCCCGCCTCCGTATTGGCGATGTCGCTCGCCGAAAGATTTTGCACGGGCATAGTAAAGCAAATCAAGAAGAGTTTAAAAATTTAATTGAAAAGACGGGAGGTGAGGCGCGCTCTTCGTACCGGTATGAGTGTAAGAAGGGAGTTTGTGGTTTTTGCAAGAAAAGCGGCGACCGCCCCTGACTTCCCGCTGAGTGACTTGCCAGGACGGGGCGGGCGGATGGATCTCGTGGCGAGATGTATCTGTAACGCCCTCTGGGTTAGTCATAACCTGCGACGAGATACGAGAATCCATATCGTCGCCTATGGGCGTCCCAACCCGCCGATCTGCATAACCTTCGACGGCAAAACGTTGAAAAAGGTCTCACCGGATGAAAGGAACATAGCATCGTGGATAAAAAAGGCATTGGGCTCGATGATGGACGGCGAAAGGGCAAATCCTGGGATAGAAGTGCGAAAAATAGGATTTCAGGAGCTTATAAGGGAGTTGGGAGCTGAAGGGAGATTTTTCTACGTGATGCATGAGAGAGGGAAGGACGTGGAAGAGGTGGAAATCAAGGAAAAACCGGTGTTCGTACTCGGTGACCATATAGGGCTCCCAAAAAAGGAAGAGAGTTTCGTAGAGCGGTTTCCACATGAAAAGGTCTCACTCGGTAATATTTCTTACTTGACATCGCAATGCATCACCATCATACATTACATCCTCGACAGGAAAGCACTGAAAGGTAGCTGGTAGCGAATGAGCAAGCGGGATGTAGTATGGCTTTTGAAAAAGTATGGACTTAAGCCTTCGAAGCGTGCAGGGCAGCACTTCCTCATCGACGACAAGGTTGCGTGGCGTCAGATAGAATACGCCGACGTTTCCAAAAGCGACGTGGTTCTAGAAATAGGTGCCGGGCTTGGAAGCCTTACTGAGAAGCTTGAGAAGGTTGCCGGCAAGGTTTATGCTGTCGAGAAGGATGAACGCCTCTGTAAGATTTTGCAGGAACGGTGCGAGCGAGCTGAAATATTACAAGGAGATTTTCTGAAGTTAGAACTGCCGAAGTTCAACAAAGTCGTCGCAAACATTCCTTATAGCCTTTCGTCGGCGATCACATACAAACTGCTGAAGCTCCGTCCTGAGGTTGCGGTCATCATGTACCAGAAAGAGTTTGCAGAGCGGATGGTGGCGAAGCCACGTACGAAGCAGTATGGGCGACTTTCCGTCTTAGCTCAATTCTTCGCCGACGTCGAGCTTCTGGAGGTGGTGCCCCGCCGCTCATTCTTCCCGCCGCCAAGGGTGGACTCAGCGATCGTGAGGATAAGGCAGAGGCGCGAGCTAGACACCATCGGCGAGGAATTTCTGGAATTCGTCGGCGTTCTCTTCTCGCAGAGGCGGAAAAAGCTGAAAAGCGGCATCAGAAAGCTTGGAGTCTCGGAGTGCGACTTTGATGTCGAGCGACGCCCTGAGGAGTTGAGTCCTGAGGAGCTGTGGGCCCTCTTTCAAATAATAAAAGCGGAACTTAAGAAGAGGAAGGGTTGAACGAGCTGCAAGTACAACTTACAAGCTGAACAGCAGCTACACAAGGTTAAAAACCTCTTCGCCGTGTTCTTTTGTTCTTATTTTCACCTCCAGTCCGAAAGCGGCTGCCACCCTCGCAAGCTCCAAAACTTCGCTCCTGCTGAGAGCTTTTTCTCGCCTCAACTCCTCGCTCATCGCAAGCTCAGGACGCCCTTGCTGGATGACGTGGGTGCAGCGCCCGAATATTTCTTTCAGCTCCAACGCTATTTTTCTAACCTCGGGCTCCGCCACCAAACCTCTGAAGACCGTCGTCACCGCTTCGAAGTCCGCACCTTCACGCCGCAAAACCTCTAAAGATTCACGAACACGAGCGGCAGCACCCTTGACGCCCGTTATTCTCTCGTATTTTTCGTCGTCAAGCGGCGCCTTTACGTCTATGAAAACTTTGTCCAGCAGCTTCTCCTTAAGCAGCTTTTCCAGCCTTCCGGGGTAAAAACCGTTAGTCTGGACGGCAACGAGCAAGCCCTCCTCCCTCACGAGCCTCGCAAGCTCGAAAACGGCTGAAAACTGCATCAGAGGCTCGCCGCCGGAGAAAACCACCGCATCCGCAAGAAACTTCGCGTCCCGCACGCCTCGCATTAATTCATCGAGCGACACGTAATTCTCGCCCTCCAAAATCTTGTAGTTTTGACAGTAAACGCAACGGAAAGGGCATCCCCTGAAGAAGATCACGTGCGCAACCTTACCATGCCAGTCCACAGTTGAAATGTGGACGACGCCCCCCACGTTCGCCTTAACTTCGCCCCTCATGCTTCCATCCTGAGAAGTTTTCTTTCTAACAACTTTAGCTTTTTCCTCTCCTCGATCCTCAAAACCCACCGCAACGGCAGTCGTTCCCACTTATAGAAGGCGCCAGCGATGGCACCGCAGAGCGCAGCGATGGTGTCAGCGTCCCCGCCGAGATTCACGGCTTCGATGATCGCATTCTTCAAGTCTTCCGTCTGGTAGAACACCGAGATTGCGGCGGGCACGGACTCGTGCGCATACATGCCCACGCCGACCTCCGCGGGAAGCTTCCGGAGCGGCGTCGCCACCGCCTCCGCTATAACTTCATCAATTTTCGGGAACGTCGTCCTCGTGCCGAATTTGCGCCCCTGCTTTGCCCCTTTTTTGCTTGCCTCCAAAATTTTGTCCTTCTCACGCTTCAGGCTTGCGACCCTCCCCGCCCTTGCGCCCATCGCCGCACGCACCGCAAATGCCACGGCGCAAGCTCCTGAGACCGCAACGTCGGCGCCGTGCGTCACGAGCGTCGCCTCCACGACGTTCCTTAATAAGTTCTTAGAGGTACTGCAGAGGGCAACCGGCACAGCCCGCACCGCCGCGCCGTTCGTCGCTCCCGTGGTCGCAATCGAGTTTATATCCCTCTCAAGCCTTCTCAGCGCAGCCGCCGTGCTCGGACCTATTCTGCGCAGTCTCGTCCTATTCTCCAGAAGTTTCTGCGCTATTCTCCTGCGATCGACGCCGCGAGCCTCGACCAGCGCCTCAGCGGTCAGCAGCGCTAGGAGCGTGTCGTCAGTGGTCTCCGCGCCGCTCAAGAAGTCCTTTATTTTGCCGTACCTCTTCAAAATTTCTTCCTGCGTCAGGCCTTCCACCGGAGAGCCTAAAGCATCACCCACTGCTAACGAGAGTAGACATCTGGTCATGAGCCTCAAACCGAGTTTGCAAGCAAAGCTTTATATAGAAGGGCTTACAAAAAATGAACGGCAGCGTGGGAGATTCGTCGCTATTTATATTTTTTGTTTAGCGGGAGGTGAGAGCTTTGAGGGTCGCTATATTTGGGCAGGGGTATGTAGCATCTATACTCGCCGTCGGGCTTCAGCGAATAAAAAACGGCGAGATCGGCTACGAGGGCATCCCGCTCGCAGACTGCATCCCAAGGAAAATAGAGGACATCGAGCTGACCACAGCATTCGACATCGACGTGAGCAAGGTGGGCAGACGCCTCTCGGAGGTCGTTCAGGCTTACTGGCATGACGGCATAAAATTTGAAAATGACTACGAGGTCAAGCTGGGCTATGAGGACATGCGAGGGCGAGGCGTCGACGTCGACTTCGAGGAGGTCGTAGGGCAGCTGATCGACGAGTATCGGCGGGCGGACGTCGAAATATTCGTGAACTTGATAACGACCGAAAAGGCGGAGCCGTTCGAGGACGTGCAGGAGCTGAAGCGTGCGATACGGGAGAACGACGTCGACAGGGTCTCGCCGGCGCAGCTGTACTTTTATTCAGTGGCGGAGTACGAGCGTCCGTCAGCGTTCATAAACTGCATACCTTCTCCTATAGCAAACGATCCAGCGTGCGTGGAGCTCGCAAGCCGCTCTAAGACCGTGATCTTCGGCGATGACGGGGCGAGCGGCGCCACCCCCCTGACCGCAGACCTCCTTGCGCATCTGCAGCAGCGGGGACGCAAGGTTCTCTGCATCTCCCAGTTCAACATCGGCGGCAACACCGACTTCCTCTCGCTCATGGAGCCCGAGCGCAACGCCTCTAAGGAGACTACGAAGAGCTCCATAGTCAGCGACATTCTGGGCTACGACGTCCCGCACTTCATAAAGCCCACCGGTTACCTCGAACCACTCGGCGACAAGAAGTTCGTGGCGATGCACATACCTTACATTTCGTTTAACGGCGCCGAGGATGAACTGATAATCAATGCCAGAATAAACGACAGCCCAGCACTTGCCGGGCTCATCGTAGATCTCATAAGGCTCGCAGCCATCGCCATCGAACGCAACGAATTCGGGACTATATACCCGATAAACGCATTCTACATGAAGATGCCAGGACCGAAGGAGGCGCGGGCGATCCCAAAGATGTTCGCTTTCGAGCTGGTGAAGAGCTGGGTCTACGAGACGCCATCGATCAAAGCCACGTGATAATCAACCTATTACAAGCAAAGCTGGTTGTAGCAAATCTCCATTCCATTTTTTTACAAAGCTGATCAAATGCACGACGTTACGACGCCCTTGGCTTATGAAATACGGAGAGCTTGAAGAGGGCATGAAACTAGTTTCTAGGTCTAGAATAATAACTCCTACCGACGTAGATCTCTTCGCAGCCATTACTGGTGCCACAAACCCACTATTTCTAAGCGACGACTACGCTAGACGCATAGGGCATGAAGGTAGGCTGGTTCCAGGGTTGCTCACGCTATGTACGGCGATGGGACTGATATATCAATTAGGGCTGTTTGACGATATCATCGCCCTCCTAGGTCTTGACGGTGTGAGGTTCACCGCCCCGGTACGGCCTGGAGATGAGATACGTGTTGAGGTGGAAATATTGGAGAAAAGAGCCACTAGGACGCCGAACCGCGGGCTTGTGAAGCTCAAAGCAAGCTGTAAAAACCTGACCAGAAATACTGTATGCTTGGAGTGGGAACAGACGATCTTAGTTTCAATGTGATAAAGAATAAAAGCCTCGTTAGAGTATAAAAAGAGTCGGCGTGCGTAAATGGGACGAAAGAGCGGTTGAGCGTCGGATGCGAGGAAGCACATGAAAGTATTGATCTTGGCAGCAGGACGGGGCACGAGGTTGAGACCCTTTACGGCAAAGAAGCCGAAATCTGCAATTGAGGTCTGCGGCATCCCGCTCATCCTCCGCAATCTCTTCTTCCTTGAAAAGCTTGGGCTGAGTGTTGTCGTCGTCGTGGGCCATAAGGCGGAAGAACTTACTAAGCTCCTGAAAGGCAAGGCTCAAATCGTCTACAACGACAATCTTGATAAGGGCAACGCGTACTCAGTCCTTTGCGCGAAAGAGGCTCTGAAAGGAGAGGAAAAGTTTCTTGTCCTGATGGGTGACCATCTTTACAGTTTTGAGTTCTTGAGAGACGCTCTGGACGCTCCTGCGAACTCAGTGATCGTCTGCAGGGAAAATGAGACGATAGAAACAGATGAGGCAACGAAAATCCTTGCAGAAGACGGCAAAGTCGTGGAGATAGGTAAAAACTTGGAGAAATGGAATTACATAGACACCGGCGCCTTCATGTGCACGCCACGCATTTTTGAAACGCTCGATGACATTTTTGCGAAGAAGAGCAGTGCGGAGTGGTCAGAAGCTGTGAAAGCTGCGAAGATGAGCGTCTATGAGGTGGATGAATTTTGGGTGGACATTGATACTCCCGAAGACGTTAAAAGAGCGGAAAACGCCCTTCTGAAAAGCTTAATCAAGCCCGAAGACGGTATTATCTCCAGAAACTTGAACAGAAAGCTCTCCCTTAGGATTTCCAAGTTTTTATGTCGGTATGATGTGAGCCCCAACGTCATCTCCCTATTTTCGTTCCTGCTGTCGCTAGCGGCGGCGAGCCTCTTTTTCTCGGGCTCTTACCTTTTAGGGGGGCTGCTGGCACAGATATCGTCCGTGATGGACGGAGTGGATGGGGAAATCGCGAGGCTGAAGTTCCAAACGTCGAAGTTTGGTGGCTTCTACGATGCCCTCCTCGACAGATACGCGGATGCGCTCATCCTTGCCGGCATCTTCCTCTCCCTGCCCTTTAACCTTTTAAACTTCTTTTCTTTCCTTTTTGCAGTCTTAGGCGCGTCTCTCGTAAGCTACACAGCCTCAAAATTTTATGAAACCTTCAAAGTGCGAGCTGAGAGCCTTGAGCGGCGACTGAAATTCATTCCGGGGAAGAGGGATGAGAGGTTGTTCCTAGTTTTCGTGTTTTCGGTGTTCGCTGAGTTTTATGCAGCAACGGCGCTCATGTTCGCACTTCTCGTCTCGCTCGCCGTACTCACAAACGCTCGCGCCGCCGGCAGGCTCCTCATCGCTAAACGCTTGGAGCCAGAAGTGACCTCCTCCCCCAACTAGGGGCTTCCACCGGAAGCATGGGAGGTTGAGGAGTGTAGGCAGAATGCCTCCCCCTCTTCGGGCCGGGTCACGGCGGCCCCTGACCGCAGGATATACCCGCAGCCTCGTTCCGAACTTACATTATCTTCGGAGTATAAAAAATTAACTACCTCTTAGCGACTGAAGGTAAACAGCGACTGACTGACGAACTGCACGAAAATCGCAGCGATGAGGGGCACGTCGCCGTGCGTGCGTTGATTGTGGCGGTCATAAATACCCTCTGCATATTAGCTGCTTAGCGTCGGTGAGTTGCGTCTCGTCGAGGCTCAGCGCAAACCGCAGGTCTTCAAGCAAGTGTTCTTTTTCCTCAGGGAGTTTGGCGTCGGGAATCGGATACGGGTTGGATATATGGTCGAAACTTACCCAGCTCTCGACTTCGAGATTTTCGATGATGGTAAGGGCTTCTTTCAAGACCTCATGCGGTGTGAGGAGTTCGAGCTCTCCGCTTACGTATTTCTCATATATGGGCGTGCCCGGTAGCGGGACAAGCGTTCTAAACCTGATGAAATGCGGATTTATCTCATTGAGAACCCTCGCAGTTTCAAGGGCATGTTCCCTCGTCTCGAAGAATTCCCTGCCGCCGAGCCCTAAAATCACGTATTCAGAAATCTCAAAACCCACAGCCTTTGCCTTCCGCCCTGCTTTTATCATTTCTTCGGCAGTCGCTCCCTTCTTCACGCGGCGAAGAAGCTCGTCACTCCCGGTCTCAAGCCCCAGATGCAGCCTCGTCAGCCCTGCCTCGCGTAAAGCTCGCAGATACTCCTCCTTCTTCCTGTAAATCGTTTTTGCTCGCGCGTAGCTCGTCACCCGCCTCAAGCTTGGTATCTCCGCTCTCAAAAATTTCAAAATTTCAACAAAGTCCTCAGTCTTGATTATCGGACTGTCGGAGTCGCCGATAAACGCCGTTTTAGGCGCACGCCCGTAAGCGGCGTGGTAGAATATTTTTGCCGCCTTAATGTCCTGTTTTACCTCCTCTACGCTCCGTCGCTCGAACTTCATGCTTTTATACATAGCACAGAATGTGCACTTATTCCAAGGACAGCCCCGCGTGACCCTGAGCAGTAGGCTTTGTTCAGCACCCTCGTTCGGCGGGCGGAAAGGCGGTAGTTCGTAAATCATGCGGCGTCGCCCTCCAAAATCGTCCCAACGCCTATCAGGTGCCACCTTGCGCCTATCCTCCGGCTTATCGCCACACGAGCGCCAACCTCCGCACAAACAGGACGGCTGAGTCTGACCTCAGCAGCGTCCTTCGAGATGCTCGTCACGACGCCGAGCGTCGTTGCGGTACCGACGCTCAGCATGAAGCGTTCACCCACTTTCACAGGCGTGACCTTCGTTTCCTCCTCGGTGCCGACCGCCCGCTCCAGCAGGTGAACCTCCATCTTGAAGCCCTTCCAGACCGGCGGGAGCGTTTCCGGCTTCCCGACTACCTGCCCGACCATGGCATCGCTCTTCGTCATCGCTGGGTCGAGCTTCGTGCCGACGCCGACGAGCCCGCCGGGCGTCGCCTCCTTGAGCCTGACGTTCCCGGACATGATGCTCGTGACCTCTGTGAACATCGGCTGCCAGAACTCCCTGCCGCCCTCTGAGACCCTCCTCCCAGGTCTTATTTCTATCTCATCTCCGACCTTTATCCTGCCCTGCAGCAGGGAGCCGCCGAGCACACCACCTCTAATCTTGTCTATGGGCGTGCCGGGCTTGTTTACGTCGAACGAGCGAGCGACAAGCATGCGTGCTGGCTTGCTCAAGTCCCTTTCCGGCGTCGGAATAGTTTCCTCTATCTTCTGTATAAGCACGTCCATGTTGACCTTCTGCTGCGCCGACACCGGCACTATGGGCGCCTTCTCAGCGATGGTCCCCTCGACAAACTCCTTTATTTGCCAGTAATGTTCGATGATTTCTTCTCGAGAAAGCAGGTCTATTTTGTTTTGAACAATGACTATTTTGTCCACGCCGATAATGTCCAATGCCATGAGGTGCTCTTTGGTCTGCGGCTGTGGGCAGGGCTCAGACGCTGCGATCACAAGGATGGCGCCATCCATGATTGCAGCGCCGCTGAGCATTGTCGCCATTAAAGTCTCATGACCGGGCGAGTCCACGAACGAGACTGTCCTCAGCTCGTCGGTCTTTGAGCCACAATGCTCACACTTCTCAGCGACGGTGTAACAATCTGGTTCCGGGCACTTTGGACATCGCCTGAAAGTGGCATCAGCATAACCCAGCCTTATGGATATGCCTCTTTTAAGCTCTTCACTATGTTTGTCCGTCCAGATGCCTGAGAGCGCGTTTACAAGCGTGGTCTTCCCGTGATCCACATGCCCCACTACTCCGATGTTCACACAAGGCTTTTTCGCTTTCGTCTTCGCCGTCTGAGAACACCCCCTCCGCTGTAGAGTTGAGCTCTCTGCTAAGCTTTTTATTCTGCTTCCCCTATATTAAGCGCTACCATCTAAGGAGGTGGAAGCGTGGCGGAAAGGTTGCCAGAGCGGGGTAAAATTTGGATGAACGGGAAGTTCGTGGATTGGAAAGACGCGAAGGTCCACGTCCTTTCACACGCTTTGCACTACGGGTCGGGCGTCTTTGAAGGGATACGCTGCTACAATACCGAGCGCGGCTCCTTCATTTTCAGGCTCAAAGAGCACGTGGATCGCCTTTTCTGGTCGGCAAAGCTCTATCGTATCGAGATCCCATACACGGCGGAGGAGATCAAAGAGGCGATAAAGGAGACGATAAGGGTCAATGGGCTGAAGGCTTGCTACATCCGCCCTATAGTGTTTTACGGCTATTATAACCTCGGAGTGCACCCCGGCGATTGCCCGGTAGAATGCGTGATCGCAGTCTGGGAGTGGGGCACTTATTTGGGCGAGGAGGCGTTGGAACGTGGCATAAGGTGCACGATCTCACCATGGCGGCGACTAAATCCGACTGCGGTGCCGGTGACTGCAAAGGCGGTCGGGCATTACGTGAACTCGATGCTCGCTGTCATGGATGCGAGAAGCAAGGGCTTCGACGAGGCGCTAATGCTGGATGAGAACGGCTACGTTTCCGAAGGCTCCGGCGAAAATCTGTTCATCGTGCGTGACGGCGTCATTTACACGCCCGGGCTTGAGTCCTCGATCCTTCCGGGAATCACAAGGGACTCCGTTATAAAAATAGCGAGAGACCTCGGCTTCGAAGTTGTGGAAAAGCCGCTGACCGTCGGCGAGGTTTTGACGGCGGACGAAGCCTTCTTCACGGGCACGGCGGCGGAAGTCACGCCCATCCGAGAGATCGACTTCAGGATCATAGGCGACGGCAAGATAGGACCCGTCACAAAGGCTATACAGAGCAAATTCTTTGACATTGTGAACGCACGGGACGAAAAATACATGCATTGGCTCGAGCCTGTTTATGAATAGCAGCATCACAGCGGTGAAGCGAAAAATGGAAGTTATAACGAAAGAGCTGAATTTTAAGACGAAAGGCGAAGTTGAAATAATCGATTTAACGGATAGAATAAACGAGAAGCTGAAAGAGGCGGGCGTGAACGACGGCATCGTGACAGTTTTCGTTCCGGGCTCTACCGCAGCCATAACGACCATAGAATACGAACCTGGGCTTTTAAAGGATTTACCTGCGGCGCTCGAACGATTGTTCCCCCGAGATATATGGTATGAGCACGAACGCCGCTGGCACGACGGCAATGGACATTCCCATGTAATAGCGGCATTCCTCGGACCGAGCCTGACCGTTCCCTTCAAAGACAAAAAGCTGCTCCTTGGCACATGGCAGCAAGTCGTCTTCGTAGAACTCGATAACAAGCCAAGAACGAGGAAAGTGATTCTGCAAATATTAGGTTGCTAACTTCCGCTCTCGCTCTTGCTGATAAGCATAGGAGGCGGCTTGCAGTAGATAAGGCATCAGCAGCACGCTAGGCAGATACCACTCGCAGTTACCACGAGTAAGAAATAGCAGCGTGCTCGCAGACGTTCTCGCAACGCTCGTCACGTCTCTTGCAGGCAGGGCAGATGTAACCGATACTGTTCACGAACTCGTCCTTAACACGTACGACAACCTTCCCGTAGTCGTCAGGGGCTAGTTCGAGTATGTCGTTCGGACAGACCTCGACGCAGCGCCCGCAGCCGTCACATTTGTCCGTGTCAACAATCAAATAATATTCGCCGGAACCGTCAGCGTAGCCGTAATGTATTATCAAGCTGTTTCACCAGCCTCTCACTTTTTAACCTGCTCTAACGCCTCTTTTGCAAAGAGCGCAGCGCCAAGGGCGCCGACGATCTGCGGCTCCTCTGCGATTAAAGCCCTCAGTCCGACTTTCTCCTCAACTTTCCGCACGACGCCGATGTTCTTCGCAATGCCACCAGTGATTGCGAAATCCTTTTCGATGCCTACTCTGTTCAAAAGGGCGAAAACCCTAAGGGCTACAGCCTCGTTTATGCCTGCAAGTATGTTCTTCTTGTCGACGCCCCTCCGCAGTAGCGTTAAGACCTCGGATTTCGCAAAGACGACGCACGCCGAACTTATTTTCGCGGCATCTGTCGCTTCGAGCGAGAGCCTTCCCAGCTCTTCGAGCGGCAGCTCCATAGTTTCTGCCATTATTTCGAAGAAGCGTCCTGTACCTGCAGCGCATTTGTCGTTCATTGCGAAGTTCAGCACCTTTCCGGAGGCGTCGCAGCGTATGGCCTTACAATCCTGCCCGCCCATGTCGAGGATCGTGCGCACCGACGGAAACAGGAAGACGGCGCCCTTCGCATGGCAAGAGATCTCCGTTATATTCTTGTTTGCAAACGGAACTACGACACGCCCGTAGCCTGTCGAGACCACATATTCTATATCTTCGAGCCTGAGTTCCGCTTTTTCAAGGGCGATGTTCATTACTTTCTTGGAGGTCTCTTCGCTGTCAACGCCAGTTGGTATTATGGCATATGCTCGTATTTTCGAATCTTCCAAGATCAGCGCTTTTGCGGTCAGCGAGCCGATATCAACGCCGGCGACGAGCACCACGCACGCCACCTCCCATCATCATGCAGTACCACACGCTTCCGCAGCTATTAAAGCGGCGCCAAGGGCACCGATGAGTTGCGGCCCCTCAGGCACCAGAATACTCTCGCCAACTTTCGCTTCGAGCGCCTTGACAACGCCGACGTTCCTTGCAACGCCGCCCACGAGCGCTATGTCCTTTTCTACGCCTACTCTGTTCATCATCCCGAATATCCTGTTAGCTATGGACTCGTGGACTCCAGCAATAATGTTTTCGATCGGAACCTTCCTGTGGATATAGGAAATAACTTCAGACTCGGCGAAGACCGTGCACATGCTGCTGATTTTCGCGGGTTTTTTGGCTTTCAGCGAGAGCTCGCCGAGTTTTTCGACGCCAACACCGATGACCTTCGCGAGCACGTCGAGGAACATTCCTGTGCCGGATGCACATTTGTCATTAGCGGTGAAATCCTCCACCCTGCCTTTCTTGCTAAGCCTTATGACCTTACAGCTCTCGGCGCCGATGTCCACGACGGTCCTCACCGACGGAAATATGTGGCGTGCGCCGACGGCGTCGCAACGTACATCCGTCTTTTCCTCGTGTGCGAACGTGACCTCCTTTCTGCCGACGCCCGTCGCCACGATGTAGTCTAAGGAGTCTAGCGTCACGCTCATACCCCGCTCAGCTAGGCTTTTCAACGCTTCATTTATTGCCGTCTTTGCAGCGGTGGCGGCGTCGTCGCCAGTGATGAGCGTCGAGGTCGCCACGACTTCGTTGTCCCTCAATATGACGGCTTTGACCGTCAGCGAGCCAATATCAACGCCAGCGACAATCATCTCACACACCTCACTCCAGCATCTCAAAGAACTCCTCAACCCTCGCCCGCGCCTGCTCCACAGGGTTGTTCCTCGGGTCGAAGATGTCGCCATCGAGCACGAGCATCGGGATGTCAAACTCCTCCCTGAGCATGTCCTTAACCATTTTGACGGCACTGCATATCGTCCGACAGCCCCAGTGCGCAAAGTAGATCACAGCGTCGATGTCGTAATCCTTCACCACTTTGCGATATCTATCGAGATTAAACACGCCTGGACCGTTCCCAAGAGACGGGAACCTCGCTTCGAGCGTCTTCCTCGCAAGACTTTCCAGCGGCTTCGCCGCATCCATCTCGATCTTCGGGGCGTAGCCCACCATCTCCATGACGATCTTAGCTTTGTACTCGAGCTCAAGCCATTGAAGGATGCTCAGGAAGCTTTGCGGGACGAGCGGCGACCATAGAATCCTGTATTTCTCCTCAGGCACGTCCCCCTCTCTGAGGCGGCGCCTCGCCTCCTCCGCGACGAACGCATAGAAGTCAACGGCTGCCTGCGTACCACCGAGGAAGCTGCACGGGAAGAAGTACTGACCGAAAAGCTCTATGCTGAGGAGGGGGGAAGGCTTCTTCCTTCTAAGCTCGTTAACTTCCAGATGCAGCTCCTCGGCACGCCTCGAAAGTTCCATGACTTCTTTCAAGCGCTCCTCGCTCAACTCCGCTCCGAAGGACTCGGCAAGGAATTTAAGGGCTTCTTCAAGCTCGCCCTTCAAGTATTCGACCGCTCGTGCATCGGTGGAGTAAGGCATATCGATAAAGAAATGTGGGCATTTATAGCGGACGGCGACGAACTCATGAACCTTCATGCCGCCGTCGCATACCGGCTGCGTGCTCAGGACGGCGTCGGGCGGCGGCGCCTCCCCTGAGAGCGCGAGCCCGGCGGCGGACTTCGTTGCGGAGCACAGCTCTCGAGGATAGCCGAAGCTCTCAGCAGCCTCTATGTACTTGAGGACGATGCCCATTCGTGCGCAGACGCCGCCGTAGATCTCAGGGTAGAACGGCACGGCATCTAAAGTGTAACAAAGCTCTGACGGCAGGAAATACGCCATCCAGACAACCTTCTTCCCGACGTTCCTTGCATCGAATGCGCTTTTGAAGAAATTGGCTACAAGCTCCATATAGCGTTTCTGGACCACGGAATCTATTTGCGGGATCGCAGCCGCCAACTCATCACCCCCTAGCTCAAACTTTCTATGAAGGCTTGTATTCGGGTTTTCAGCTGCTCCACGCCGCTCAGCACGTACTCCCGGTCAAGCATGAGGACCGGGATGTCTAAACCTTTCTCCTTCAGCCACTCCCGAAGCAGCGGGTACTCGCCGCCGTAAATGTCGCAGAACTTCAAAGCCTCGAATATTATGCCGTCGACGTTGAAATCTTCAGCCATTTTTATCAGATGCTCGATGTGCGCCTCGTAGGGGTGCATGCGGGCGCAGAGCACGGGGCTGAGGTAGCGTCTTGCGAGCGCCTCCAAGGGGTCGCCGCTGACGTCGACGTCCTCCCAGAAGTAGCGGCTGCCAGTACAGAGGTCGTCAGCCACGACCAAGCCGCCTGAGTCCTCTATAAGTTTTACAAATCCGGGGTCGTCGAGGTCGCTGCCGGCAATCATGACCCTCGCACTGCCCTCGTAGCGTTCATCCCGGCGTTTCAGGCTTTCGAAAATCTCCTCCAGTAAAGCTACATACTCCTCCTTCGGCAGGAACATCCCGGCTTTGACCACCTCCAGCGCCTCGGCGCCGGAGATCGGCGCCTCTTCCTCACGCCTCAGCCCGTATATTCGGCGGAGCAGCTCCCTTGCTCTGTTGTACGTTCTTATCGAGTTCTTCAAGGCGGCGTCGGAAATTTCGACGCCGGCGAGCTTTTCAAGATCACTTTTGAGCCTCGAAAGTTCGTCCCTGAAGAAGGCGACGGCGTTTTCCGAGACCTTGTGCGGGAGGCTCAATATCAGTTTGAACGGGGTTTCCACGAAGAAATGCCAAGCGTCGTAGAGCCTGCGGATGTGATCGCAGACGTTTGCGGTGACGATGCCGTCGAGGAAGTCGTAACGCCCGCCTAATGCTAGTTCGAGCACGACCCTGTTGAAAGTGCAGATGTTCGGGTAGAGGTAGGCGTCACCCTTCACAATCGTCACAGGGGCGCCCATGACCCTGAACGGCAGCATGCCCGCCGCATGTATCAGCTCCTCAGGAACGTAGGGGCATATCCAGCCCACGACCTTCTTGCCCTGCTCCTTCCAGCTCCTCGCAACCGCCTCCCTACCGTCTAAAACCTCTCGCACCCGTTCGAGCATCATGTTTTTTACACCATCTTTGCATAAAAATCTGGCGTGCGGCGCCGCACAGCACGTCTAAGGGGCGACGCTGACGTTCGCAGGCACGTATATCAGGCTGCCGTCCTTGGTCCTGTAGATTCTGCCGACCTCCGCCACCACCTCTGTCTGTATCAACTCTTCCGAGGCGTTCAGCCGCTTTATCTCCCTGCCATCCTTTATGATGACCTCCATGTTCTTCTGCCCCGGATTCTTTACTATCGTGAGGTTGCTCTCCGTCAGAAGCTCGGAAAGCCCGTAATAGAGGAGAATCATGACCAGCAAGCCAAGAGCGAAGACCATCGCAACGTCGAACAGGTTTGCGACGCCGCTCAGCGGGTCGCCCTCTGCAGCCGCAGCCGCAGTCTCAAGCGCCCTCGCTCCGAGGCGACGCCCGCCGCCCCTGCTGCGCCGTCGCATGTATCTCAGTTTCATAAGCCATGGCGGCAGAGAATGCGATGAGCGTGCCGCCTTTCACCCCCGTCCTAAGCTTGTGTTGCTCTTATTAATAACCCTACGGCTGTGAGGATGTCCAACTGCGGGGGTCGGGAGCGGCTGCCGCGCCGCAGGCTGCCACCAGCAGCCATGCGGCGGTGACTGTCATGAAACCGCTCGCAAGCCACGGTCTTAGACGGACTCCCCCACTCCTCCGAACAGCATCTCACAAACGTACGCCATGTCGCTCAGGTCTTGCGAGTACCAACGCTCTCTGATCGTCGAGATCACGAAAGCGACGCCGCCGACGAGGAGCCCGACGACGGTCGTGCCGAAGGCTATTATCAGGTTGTTCGCCAGCGTTTGGACGTCGCCGTGCGTGAGTGCGAGGAGCGCCGGACCCATCGGGATGAGCGTGCCCATGAGCCCCAGCATGGGACCGATGCGCACGAGGATTCTCGTCCTTTCGAGCCGCTTCGCCGCCAGCAGCTCATAGTCCTGAAGAAGCTTCTCGACACGCACCGGCAATTTCTCATCGCCCCCGCCGTCGCTCTCGACGAGACGTAAAAGGTCTTTGAGGAACTCGTGGAGCATGCGACTGGATGCCGAGTCCAAAACCCGTCTCACGCCGTCGCTACGACTTTCTGCGGCCATCGCGTCGGTTATGCCGCTCTCAAGCCTGTTCGGCGAGCGAAATCTCGAAAAAAGCTCATAGAGGAAGCCACCGAGCTCGACGGCGACCCATGCGACGAGAAAAAGCAAGAGAACGACTACCGGGTACAGGAGGGACGTCGAAACCACGTAGATTGCGGACTGCAACGCCGACGCTATCATCTCAAACCCATTTTACTTGGTTAAATAAAACATGAGCGGATTTCTCGAAGTTCGTCGCAGGCTCGGTGAGGCGGGGGGGGGAG
>Ga0209411_100014_pt1 | contig 26582 bp, 28 predicted proteins | sample Mar14336cmmetaG_FD_185479 | JGI IMG/M metagenome (GOLD analysis project Ga0209411, IMG submission 185479) | Marine hydrothermal vent microbial communities from Guaymas Basin, Gulf of California to study Microbial Dark Matter (Phase II) - Marker... ... | reverse complement strand
CGAACCTGCCGTCGAACGTCATGATGCTCTCCACGCTCGTGAAGTTCCCCATCGTCTTCATCAGCGGAATATTCATTCCCGTGGAGAATCTGCCGCACTGGGGCGTCGTCGTAGCTTCCTTATCCCCTCTGACGTATTTCACGGACTTGGCAAGGCTCTCGATTCAGGGCTACGCCTTCTATCCAGTTTACTTGGATTTTCTGGTGTTGTTCGCATGCACCGCCCTCTTCCTGCTCATCGCAACGAAACTGCACAAAAGGGCGCTACCCAAGCGGCTCTGAGTATTCTGAGCTGTGAAACGAAACGAGGGGCGAGGTAGCCGCTCATGTTTTAACAGCCTTTACCAAAACCCATTTCATCTCCCCGTGCACCACCGTCTCTCCGAATCTCTCTCGGAAGGTGAAATATTTCCGCTCGAACAGCTCGACCAAGGACGGGGCGTCTTCGAGGAGAAGCTCATAAGCTTGGAGCCAGTGCGGTCCCATCGGCACCTCCTCGATCTTCCGCCACCTGAACGGGAAGCTGAGAACTTGACACCTCTCGACGGCGAAGCCAGCCCCCTCGTACAGCCCTCGCAGCTCGGCTTCCGTGAAAAACCTGAACGTGGGACCGTGCGCAAACTTGAAGGCTTTCTCGATCAGCCGGTTCAGCCTCTCCTCAGCCTCGTCCGCAGGCTTCTCCAGTACGGGATCCACGGAGAGCACCTGCCCGCCGGCACGCAGCACCCGGCATATCTCCGCCACCGCCCTCTCGTGTACGGAGAAATGATGGAAGCTCAGGAGGAGGCACGCCGCATCGAAAACCTCAGATGGAAACGGCAGGCTCTCCGCCACTCCTCGAACGATGGAAAAGTTTTGCAGCTTGCGCTCTGAAATCTTCTCTCTCGCCACTCTGAGCATTCCACGGTCGGGATCTATCCCGACGATCACGCCCCCGCTGACGACGCTCGAAAGAGCGATGCCCAAACGCCCCGTGCCCGTCCCCACGTCGAGTATTTTATCCCGTGCGCCAGCCTCCAATTCGTCGATAAGGATCTGAGTGAGGTGCTGCAAAACGGGCATCCGTGAGATGCGCCGGTCGAACTGGAGGGCTCGTTGATATTCGTAGTCTTCATCTTCCACTAACTCTCACCTTTGTAATCCCAAGGCACATAGTATATCTTGTCGCCGATTTTATGAGCTTTCGCCAGCCTGAATCTTCTCAGAACTATGAATATCTGTGTAAGCTCGCCAGGGCGTATGCCGAGCTCTTTTATTATTTCATCAGGCGTTGCTTTTCCCCGTTCCTTTATGAGCTCATATACTTTTCTCTGTTCCTCAAGAAGATCCTCAGGCTTCACCTCCCCGAAAACCTCCTCAAAACGCTCTGCCGCCCTCTGCGCAAACGGGTCACAGGGGTGTTGCGGCATCATGCTGTCGAAATAACAATCCTCGCAGACCCTCTCCCCGCCCATCTCATACGTGTCCTCCTCATCCACTTCCGCTCCACATCTTGCACATTTCACCTTCATTCTTCCACCCTCCCCCTCTTGACAATTTAACTATATCTCGGGAAGGCCCAGATTAATTTTCTTCGCATGATGTCGGCGAAGCCTGATGCAAGGGTGTTTACGGTTCTGGCAGTAAACAGCCGTCTAAATTAAAAATAAAGGGGTCAAAGCTCGCAGCCGACCCGCCAGCCGTCGTGGATCGCTTCGAGTATCTTGCGGGGCTCGACGCAGTCCCCGATTTCCACGAACTTCACTTTGTCACGTAATGCGTTTTGAAGCTCTTCGTTGCGCCGCATCCCCACCGCAAGGACGACGGTCGCCGCTTCTATCTCACGGCGTTCCCTGCTGCCGCTGCCGGCTTCCGCCCCGGCTTCGACCTCGACGATGACGCCTCGGTCGGTCACGCCTTCGAGCCTTGTGGATGTCATGATTTGTATGTTTGGCGTCTCCCTGAGCCGCTTCACCACCACCCAGCGCGTCGTCGGTCCGATGTCCTCCGCAATACGCCTCTTCATCTCCACAATCGTGACGTTTCTACCCTTAGCAGCGAGGAACTCAGCGGTTTCGCAGCCGATCATCCCGCCGCCCACGACTACGACGCTCTCCCCGATCTTGTCCTCAGGGACTCGTCCCGCAAGGACATCAACGGCGGTGAAAACGCTCTTACCAAGGCGTTCTGCGACGCCGCTCACCTCTGGGATGATAGGCGAGGCGCCGACCGCAATCACGAGCTCGTCGTAGCCGTCCTCCTTCATCAGCCTCAGAACTTCGTCTGCGGTCACCTTGCGTGAGGTTTCGACGGCAACGCCCAGCTTTTGCATCTGCGTCGTTAAGTACTGGATGATGTTGTTTATCTCGGACTTGTAAGGGGGGACCGCCGCTAGGAGCAGGTTGCCGCCGAGCTTTTCGTCCTCTTCCAGTATTTTAACTTCATGTCCTCGCAGCTTTAAAACGCGGGCTGTCTCCATGCCCGCAGGTCCGCCGCCGACTATCAGAACCTTCTTCGGCTTCTCCGCCCTCTTCAGCTTCTCGGCAAGCTCGAACTCCCGCCCGACCTCAGCGTTTAACGAGCATGTGATCGTGGCTTCCGAACGCGGATCCGCAAGGGCGTGCATGACGTTGTCGAAGCAGCGGCAGCAGCCTATGCACATCCTTATCTCGTCGAAGCGTCCCTCTTTCGCTTTGTTTGGGAAGTGAGGGTCGGCGAGGAACGCCCTGCCCATCGCAACGAGGTCCGCCCGCTTCTCCCTAATTATGCGGGCGGCGAGTTTCACGTCGTTAATGCGTCCGACCGCGATCACGGGTATGCTCACGACCTCCTTCATCGCCTCTGCGAGGTGCACGAAGGCGCCGCGCTCCACGGACATCGGCAGCATCGGGACCGGCGACTCGTGCCAGCCCGCCCACGCATGTATTATGGAGGCGCCCGCTTCCTCCACACGCCTCGCTATTATCTTCGAATCCTCGATGGTATTCCCGCCCGGCAGGTACTCGTTGACGCTGAACTTGAAGGAAATCGGGAACTGGCTGCCGACCTTCTCCCTTATCCGCTGGATGATTTCCACGGCAAACGTCGCGCGGGCGGCGGCGTCGCCGCCGAAGCGGTCCGTGCGCTTGTTCGTGAGCGACGAGAGAAACTGGCTGATGAGGTAGCCGGTGCTGCCCATGAGCTCGACCGCATCGAAGCCCGCGCGCTTCGCACGGAGGGCAGCATCCGCAAATTTATCAATGATAGCCTCCACTTCCTCAGTCGTCAGCTCACGGGGCGTCTCCTTCGTGTATCTCGATGGTATGGGCGACGGCGCAACAGGCTGCGTTCCGGTGATGTAGGAGCGGGAGTAGCGACCGCCGTGCGCGAGCTGTAGTGACGCAACGGCTCCCTCTTTCTTTATGGCTTCTGCCAGTTTGCTTAGCCCTGGGATGAACTTGTCGTCGTCCACGAGGATGTCGTGCGGTCCGAGTCGCCCGACGGGCGAGTCCACGCACGAAGCCTCGACTGTGATCATCCCGGCGCCGCCTTTCGCTCGCTCGGCGTAATACGCAATCATGCGGTCGGTGACGAAGCCGTCCCTCGTGGCGAAGCCCGTCCCCATGGGCGCCATGACGATCCGGTTCCGCAGCTCGACATCCCCTATTTTTATTGGCTCAAAAAGAGCTGCTACCTCCTCCGGAATCAAAAAGCTCACCCTCCTTTTATCTATTTTTCTCCAAGATAAGAAACATTTGGGGCATGTTACGAGTCGAAGATTTACAGAATTTTATGAAGTTTATGAGCCGCTTTCGCATCTACGTCCTCGCATCTTTACTCCTTCTCCTCGCTCTCTTCCTGCCGGTGGCAGGACTCCTCACCGCCACCATTTTCACATTCCTCCTCCCTGGCTTCCCGCTCGTCCAAAGGTTCTTCGATTTTAACGCTGAAGATACTCTTCTCCTCGGCGTCCTACTTAGCGTTCTCGTTTCGACGCACCTCGTCTTCGCTTTCTCACTCCTCATCGGTTATTCAAAACAGGCTATTTTCCTCACCTTCTTCGTAGAACTCGCTCTTTCCATCCTGCTCGCTCCAGACTTAAAACTCCCAAAACTCGGATTCTCCGCACTTGTCCCACTCGCTATCTTTCTCATCTGCCTCCTCACGCTCTGGGACAGCGTTTGGGTCGTGAAGGATGGATACGTCGTCCTCGCAGGCTCGAACTGGCAGGACACGCCCATGCACTTCGAAATCATTGAAAGCATCAACCAAGGGAACTTTCCGCCTCAAGCTCCGTTCTTCGCAGGTGAAAAGTTGAGATATCACTTCTTCATGGACTTCCACACCGCAATCTTTGAGAAGATACACGGCGGCTTCCTCCCTAAGCTCATCGTTCCGTTAAACGCTGTCTTTGCTGGAATTTTTGCACTCGCCCTTTACTGTCTAGGCTCCGCATTCGGCGATAAGGAGGTGGGCATTTACGCCGCACTCCTCGGCACTCTGGGCTGGGGACTCGCTTTCGTCAATGCAGCTTCCGACGCTCTCACCGGCGGCTTCTCGCCCTCTAAAAATTACGCCTTTGTGTACGATGGCTTCTTCACAATCCCTCCCATCTTAGATAATCTCCTCCAGCAGAGACCGCAACTCGTCGGACTCCCAACGCTGACCGCCGTCATCTTGCTGCTTCATAGCGACGGAAAGAAAGAGACTCTCCTCGCTGGCGCCCTCACCGCCCTCCTCCTCCCATTTCACGCCATTTCTTTCCTTGCCTGCCTCCTCGCCTTCCTTGCCTTCCTGAAGCGAGAGAAGCTTTGGTTTCTCATCCCTCTGCCGCTCGCGATCCCCTTCTTGCTTTACTTCTCTGTCGGGGAAGTCAACTTCGGGAGATCTTGGGCATCGGTCTTCCTCGAAGGAAATCCTGTGGTGTTCTACGCTGCGAACCTAGGCATCCCTCTCTTTCTTGCTCTTCCCGCCCTTCTCAATGAGAAGAGACTTTTAGTGTGGTTTTCCGTAATTTTTGCGCTACCGCACTTGCCTTCTTTCACGCCGAACGCTTGGGACATGTTTAAGTTCTTCCACTACGCTTGGGTTCCGATTTCGGTCTCGGCGGCGTTAACCCTCAGAAAGCTCCCAAAGGGAGTAGTTATTCCGCTCCTCATCGCTTCCCTTCTAACCTCTGCGCTCGTCGTCCTCTGGAACGTCTCGACGGAATTCCCTTGCGCGAGCTTGGAGGAGCTTAAAGCTGGGCTCTGGGTTAGAGAGAGCACACCACAGTGTTCCGTTTTCCTTACAGCTCCCTCAATTCACTGCCCGCCGACGATGATCGGAGGGAGGTTAAGGGTACTAAGCTACGTGAATTGGCCCTACGGGCACGGCTTAGACGTTTGGGAGCGGCTGGACGACGTCGAAAGAGCGTTCTCAAGCGTTGATGGCTTAAGGGAGGTTATCGAGAAATACAATGTCTCTTACGTCTACGTCGGTCCTGAGGAGCGGAAGCTGGCGTCGCAGTCGCTCTTCGATAACGCTCCCTTCCTCAGACTCATTTACGACAAGGGTGTGAGGATTTATGAAGTGACTACAACGTGCTGAAAGTATGAGAGTCAGCTTTTCTAAGGTGCATGACTTGGTCTGTAGAGCAATCTTAAAGCTTGTTTTCACACCATTTCCAGCTCTCTCAGCTTGTGACGCTCCTTTATTACTTTAGGAGAGCTAAAAACCGTCAGACTCGTATGGGTTACAGCCGTATTTTGCAGCAAGATGTTCATAAGCATGAGCAGCGTCCCGCCGGTGAAATCCGACTGACATCTGGTATGGCGTATGCTGCGCTCTCCGTAGACGTGTGAGTCTTCGGATCGTCTCGCCAGATCTCATTTTTAGCAACTTCGTGCGGTACCACCGTACCAAGAGTGGACATATCAAGTCATCCTTTTACTAGACTGCGTACTAGCTCCATATAGGCAGTAGCGGCTCCGTTTCTTTGAAAAGCATGTCCGTTTTATCAAGTCGGTTTCCAGTTGGTGTCGAGTGTGTCGTGACTTGGGGACTCAAAGCTCCTCGTAGGAGTTAGTTCGTCGCTTATTGCGAAGCGTTCGGAGGTGACGATGTTTTTTACTCCATATTCCCCGCCTTACCGGTCTGAGAGAGGAATTTGAGGTGCATAGGCTTCCAATTTTGCAGGAAACATTGAGCATATACTGATTGTACCTTGTGAGCCTCTCCACTCCGCCTTATAGCCCCGCTCGGAGCCGAGCTTCACGGCGTGTTCAGGGCGGCTCACCGCAGCCTGCCGGAGCCTATAGCCCCAGCCCCGTCTCGATAAAATCGGCTTCAAAGTATAAATTTCCCCACCCGCCTCCCCAATTCATCCCTTAGGGCTTTCTTAGCGACATTTTGTAAGTGAGCGTGATTATTAATGTGCTGCGTGCGTTCGCTCCTAATTACCTCCCTCAACAAGCTACATTAGTCCTTAACAAACCTAAGCAGCTCCAAAAACTCTTTAGCAGCCTCCTCGACGGCGCCGTCGTGATTTTCAATGATCTTTACGCATGCGCCTGTAAGTGCGGCGTAAGCCATCGCCGCCGCCCTGTTCATGTTCTGATGCTCCTCTATTTCCTTTTCCCTCTCGACGTCCCGCTGTCGCGTTTCGTCGGTGGCTCGGCGCCTCATTATTTCTTCGGGGCTCGCCTCGACGATGACAAGCTGTTTAGGCTTTAGCGATTTCAAAACCCACTCCGGAAGCCCGGGGAGGTAGCCCGCCGGCGTTTTTATCGTGCAGTGCGTGTCTACGATTACATTCTTGCCGAGCGTTGCGATTTTCTCGCATGCGAGCTTCTGGATCTCACGCTGCGTCTCGTCGGGCAGCTTCCTCAACTGATCCCGGTGCTCCACGAGGTTCTTACCGCGAGCGACTTCGAGCATTACGTCTCCGTAGTTTACAACCACGAACTCCTTAGAGAGCGACTCATCCAGCTTAAACGCCTCTCTCAACACGGTCGAAGAGCCAACGCCTGGAATTCCTGTGACAATAACCACTGCCATCCTCACACCTCCCTCTCCTCGTAATATTCGCAACTCTCAGCAATTTCCTCAAGACATGTAAAGGCTTGCATGCAGAATGTGGTGTCCGGCGCGCAGCAGATATCGTGAAATGAAAACGCGGCAGTTGGCAGGGGTCCACGCACTTCGCAGAAGTCAAAGCATGTCCGCCCTCTCTCCTCGACCTCGCAAGACATGACGTAATGCTTGCACTTCAGGCAGCTTCTCTTCTCGTCCCTCATGCTCCCTCACCCACCGACAAGCGACGCTTCGTAGTAGCTTTGAGGGAATTAATTATCTTAACTAAAGCTGTGCAACAAACACAGGTAAAAGATTCGGCTCAGGGCAGCAGCGAAATCAACTTTTGCTATCGTTCTCCACACCGATTACTGTAAGGAACCTTTTGGTTATGGCGTCCTCTGCAAGCTTTATTAGAGTGTCCTTCTCTTTGACGCCGCTGAACAGCCCGAGGGGTATTTGCGCCGCCGCCGTCGTCGAATGTCCGCCCGCCGACCCTATCTTGCTGAAAGCTTGCCTGAAAGCCTCACCGAGGTTCACTCGGATGTCCTTACTTCGCCCTGAAACATAAATGTTCTCATCGTTCATCCCTATCACGATAGCGACGGTGACACCTTCAAGGTTCAGCAAGTAGTCAGCAGCTTGCGCTAACGCATCCCGGTTGGCTATGTACCCGACGTTCGAAATCAAGTAGCTGTGTTTTATCTTCCTGTTTTGGATAGCCTTCCCTATGATGTTTATCGTCTCTGCTGAGACCGGCGGCGTCTCTATTTGGTCAAGCAGCTCCCTATCAACCTTTGGGTAAAGGAAAGCCGCGGCGATAAAGTCCTCAGGGTGCGCATTGCGCTTGAACCCGTTAGTGTCGGTCTTTATGCCATACAGGAGGGCAGTTGCAAGAACTTTATCCACTGGAATGTTCAGCCACCGCAAGTATTTGGCTAATATCGTGGAAGTCGCGCCCAACTCTTCCCTTATGTCGCAAAACTCCGCATCGACGCCATTGCCTGCGGGGTGATGGTCTATGATTATACTCACTTTCGTGTCCGCTGGCAACGAGTTGTTAGAGCCGGGCACCGCCGTATCAACGAGCGCAAACTTCGAATACTCACTCAGAACGCCGTCCTCAATCCTTCGCATTTCTATGCCTAGTAGGTTCACGAACGCCCTGTTCACTTGATGCCCGATGATGCCACCATAAAGTATGTCTGCGCAGACCCCTTTCTCCTTCATTATGTGCCTGAGCGCAAGAGCGGACGCTATCGCATCCGGGTCAGGGTTGTCATGTACGACTATTCCGAACTTTTCTGCATCCCCTACGCTCTTTATCGTGCGTATGAGCTTTTTCAGCAACTTTTCGGTTTTGAGGCGTTCGACTTGCCGTACTGCCGCCTCCGTGATGACATCCAGCGGGAAGAGGACGATGTCGGCGCCAAGCCTTTCCAGCTCGTCCTTCTCTTTGGAGTCAGTTGCTCGGACGATGACATAAGCCTCGGGGAATTCCTTTTTTATGTTCAGGAGCGCCAGCCTGTTCGTCTCGACATTGTTACTCAAGATGAAAATCACGTCGAAATCGCAGTTTTGCTTCATCAGCTCCTTAGCGGTGTTTTCTTCTCTTATGTCACAGACGAGCGTATTAAATCCCTCTTGCTTTAGAAACTCTAGCCTCGTCTCATCTATGTCCACGACATGCACGTCAAAGCCCCGATCTTTCAATTCACGAGCGACCGCGAACCCTAAACTTCCACACCCTAATATTAAGCACTTACTTCGCTCCCGCTCACTCTCGCTTGCCAGCTCCCCCTCGCCGACCGTAACACACCTCCTCCCAGAGGCTCTCTCTAACAATCATGTCACGGGTCTTAAAATATTTTCGCTCCTTAAAAGGCTCAAAAGCTTTTTAACCCTCTCCCTCTCACCGACCGAAGTCCTTGAACAAAGGCAATCAGGCCTGAAAGTAAGAAATAGGGGGTCTCATACGCCTGAGTCACCTTGAAGCAAGTCTGCGAAGAAATGACGCACGAGCGTTTCGAGCTCACTATCGGAGAAACAGGAGCTTCTGCCGCCTTCGTACGAGCTTTTGATGAAGTCTTGGAGCGCTTTTAGCCGTGCGTCGCTTTTATCAAGGGTGAGGTTCGTGCCGAGGAGCTCACCGAGTATCTGCTCGACTTTATGCTTGATGACGCTCGTGCCAGAGGTGGGGCCGATGATGAAGTGGCGTTTTGCGCCGACGAGCTCCGGCGGGAACGGCTCGTAAGTGAACGGGTTTTTGAGGACGCCGTCGGTGTGGATGCCGCTCTCGTGGGCGAAGACGTTCTCGCCGACGACCGCCTTGTTCTTCGGGATTCTGATGCCGACCTCCCGCTCCATGTACTCGGCGAACCTCGACAGGCACCCCAAGTTGTACTTGTGGAAGCCCTCGACTCGGAATTCGAGGAATGCCAAGATTTTTTCGAGCTCGGCGACGCCCGCCCGCTCGCCCATCCCGAGGAACGTGGCGTTGCACCAGTTTGCGCCGTACCAGAGCCCGGCGAGCGATATTGTTGTGCCCATGCCGAAGTCGTCGTGGATGTGCAGCTCGATGTTCTTGGCGCCCATCTCCTTGAACGTGACTATAATCTTTGGGATGCTGTAGGGGAACTCCGCCATGAACGGGATGCCGTAGTTGAGCGTGTCGCAGATGCGAAGGATGACGTTTTTGTCTCGCTCAAGGATTTCCTTGACAAATGGTAACACGAAGCCCTCGATGTCCGCCCTTGTTATGTCCTCGAGGTGGCAGCGCACCCGCAGCCCATGTGCCAGTGCATAGTCCAACGCTTTCAGGTAGCGTTCCGCAGCCTCCTCCCGACTCCTGAAACCTATTTTGTCAAAGATGTGGGCATCAGAAACTGACATCAAAATTCCGGTCTCTGGAAGGTCCATGCGGAGCACCAAATCTATGTCGCCGGGATTCGCCCGTGCCCAGCCTGTGACTTCTGGCTTTTTGTAACCGAGGTCCAGCATCTCCTTCACAGCCTGCCGGTCGCTTTCGTTGTAAAGGAAAGTTTCTGTCTTCTCTATGCCGATTTCATGCAAGAACTCGTAAATCTTGACCTTATGCTCTTTTTTCATGACGATGCCAGGCATCTGCGCACCCTCGCGGATCGTGGAATCGCTGATGAAAACCTCGTGGCCATCCGGTAATTTTATCTTCGGCATGTCCTCGTATCGCCTAAACATTTTGACCCCTGCCCGCCGACATCCTTTTAACCACCCCACTCAATTGATATGGCAGGATAAAAAAGTTTCCATGCGCGCCGTGACAATAATGACATTATAACATGAGTTGAGGAACATTGTTCATGGGTCAGGGTGCGAGAAATGAAGTTCCTGCGAGCAGGGAAGGCAAAAGACATTTATCTGGATGACGAGGGCAACATCGTTTTCGTGTTCACCGATAGAGTGACGGCATTTGATGGGCAGAAGAGCGGGGAGTTCCCGAAAAAAGGGGAGGTCTGCTGCCGCCTTTCTTGCTTCTGGTTCAAGCGGTTGGAGGCAGCAGGCGTGAGAACGCACTTCAAGCGTTTTGCGCCACCGAACTGCCTAGTGGCGGAGCGTCTCGAAATAATTCCAGTGGAGGTGCTCTGCCGGAATTATCTCTATGGGTCGCTGTGGCGGCGCTACGAGCGGGGCGAGTTGAGACTTGATGAGCAGCGACGCTTGCGCAAGGGCGAGCCGTTGAAGAGACCGTTTGTCGAGTTCACGACGAAGTTTGAAGAAGTAGATCGCCCGATAAGCGAAGCAGAGATTTTAGAGCGGGGGTGGCTCGCCGACGATGAGCTCGAATTCGTGAAGAAGACTACGCTGCGGGTGAATGATGTGATGAGCGAGTTTCTACGCGAGCGAGGTATAATTCTTGCGGACTTTAAGTTGGAGTTCGGAAGGAGCCGAGGCGGGGAGATCTTACTCGCCGATGAGGTGGGAACGCCAGACGTTTGCCGCTTCTGGGACGCCGCCGCCTATGAGCGCGGCGAAATCGTGAGCTTAGACAAGGACGTTTTCAGAGAGGACAAAGGGGACCTGTCGAGCGTTTACTTGGACGTTTACAGGCGGATCTGCGGCTCGCCACTCGACGCATGAGACGAAAAGATGAGGGTGGCAATATACCAAATGGAAGACCGTGGAGACCCGCATGAGAATATCAAGTGGGCATACGAAGCGGTAGTTAAGGCGGATGCTGACTTCTTCGTCCTCCCTGAGTTCTTTGCGATGCCGGGTGGTGACTTTAAGAAGGACTGGAGCGTCGAAGACGCTTACAGAGAAGCTGGGAAACCAGCAATCCGCATGCTCCGGAGGGCAAGCGTCCACTTCCCCGGATACTTGATCGGGGGGAGTGTGATCGAAAAGGACATCTCGCACTTCTACAATACGTGCTTCGTGTTCCGCAAAGGGCAGCTCGTTGCAAAATATCGAAAACGCCACCCAACCCCCGAGGAGAGAGCTTTAGGAATAAAAGGAGGGGATGAAATTGTCACTTTTAATACTGAATTCGGAACAGCAGGCATCTTAATCTGTGCCGATGTTATCTACGAGGGGACGAGAAGCGAAGTCGCCGCCCGCTCCGACATAGTCTTCCTCCCGATCTCGCTCACCGACCCGACGCACCCGAAAGTCGAAGGGCACCCCCTATCCGAGAAAATAGCGCGAGAGTTCGGAGTTGTGGTGGTAAAGGTATCAAGGGTCGGGACCTTTAAGGGAAAGAAGGTGGTGAGCAAGAGTGCTGTGATCACTCCCCAAGGACTTATGTACGAAGCAAAAGAGTGCGAAGAACTTGCAGTCATAAACCTTTGATGATACAGCAATCGACTAAACTTGTATTCAGTCATGTCAAGAGCACTTTTAATGCTGCTTACAGTCTAATTATCAGCTGGTTCTTCCGCTTTCCCGCTCTTCAACAACTCGTCTGTTGTCACTACCATGTTTCACACTCCTGCCGCCGGGGGAGCCCCTGTCAGGGGGCGGAAGTTTTTATATGTGTTTTGCGTATTTGTTTTCGTGGCTGGAGCGGTCTGCCAGCTTTCCAGCCCGTAGGGGTGCGGCAGCCGTCCTGATTGGCTGATGAGGCGGGTCGGCGACCCTTGCGAGGCAAGCTCCCTCTTCAGACGGGAGAAGCTGACATAACCCCCCTCCAACTTTTGCATCATCGAAAGCTCGAGTCACTTCTTTAACTTCTCTATTTTGCCCTCCACAACGCTTTTGAATGGAAATCAAGCACTCTGCGCGATCAGCTTTGTATCGAATCTCTCATCGGGTCAATGCCAATACATTCACTGATTGCAATGGCTTTTTCTCTTCTTTCATTCCCTCGATCCGGTTCGGGATTGAATGAAAGCACCGTATAAAGGACTTATTAAACGGAGGGACGGTATGAGATTGCTTCTCGACGCTCAGACTTGCAATTTCAATGCTTTCTGCGGTTTCAGCGAAATATACGCCATGAGCAAGTTCCAGCTACGGCAGGGCAGTTTTACTTCTTACATGTCTTTATTAGAAGTAGTGATGAAGATCGCAGTGACGGGGACGCCGGGTACTGGGAAGACCAGCGCATGCAGAGCATTCGTGCGGACCTATGGCGATACTCTAAGGCTGAAACTCGTCGAGCTTAACAGAGTAGTGGAGGAGCAGCGGCTTTACGAGGGTTTCGACGAAGAGCGTGGCTGCTACATTGCAGATCTGAATAAGCTGCGTAATTTCGTCGAGGCGATGAATGAGGACGTGCTCCTAGAAAGTCATCTTGCGCACTTGGTTGCTCCCGATTACGTCATTGTTCTGAGGGCGGACCCTCTCGTGCTCGTGGAGCGCCTCAGAAATGAGGGCTTCCCTGAAAGGAAAATTAGAGAGAACGCTGAAGCTGAAGCCTTGGACGTTATTCTCGTCGAAGCCTTGGAAGCTTGTGGCGACGACCGTGTCTTCGAAGTGGACACTAGCAGAAAAAGCGTAGAGGAGGTGGCAGCTTGTATCAGGGAAATTGTTGAAGCAGTTAAAAGCGGGAAGTTGGACGAAGTGCGAAAAAAGTATAAACCAGGTAGGTTGGACTGGTCACACAGGCTTGAAGCGTTTAACAAGTCCGATTTACGGCATTAGCTTGCGACTTACGAGCGATCAGCATTGGGGAACTTTTCCAAATAAAGTTGGATGTAGGGGCGTTTTTCCACAGCGTCGTCACTAATGCCGAGTTCTCTTAGGAGTGCAAGTATTCGGCTTTTGGCATCTGAAACATTTTCGGACTTCAATTCCACCTCTAAGAATTCGCCGAGACCTTCAACGTCGTCGAGTGAGATCTGACAGTCGCCAAGCTCAAAGATCTCCCGCCGCTTCCTTATTTCAGCCAACACTCTGAATCCCAGCCTTTTCAGGATTTCAGCGGTGGCATCGCCATTCCCCACATGGACTTCGATCTCTTCACGTACTCGCACGTCAGCGTTCACCCTCTTCTTTTTATAAGTCAACACCGCTCGCCCATCAATCTGGCGAAGCCGCAGAACCTCCCCACTATCCGCAAGCCGCCGGTGCGGCGCATCAAAATAAATATCGACGTGCCGCTCCTCCCTCAAAAACCTGCAACGTGCCCTGACAAGCCTCCTCGTCTCCTCGCCTATTCTGGCTTTGACTTCGACTTCGAACATTTTGTAGTACAGTTTCTTGCCTCACATCAAATAAGCTCCTTCAAGTAAATCTTATGCTTCCCAAGCTTTCCGCCATAGTTGCCCGCTGATATTTTGAGAACGCCCGACATGCCCTCGACGCTCTTGATCGCAGCTCGCATTGCCTCCTTGACGACATCTAGCGAGACGCCGTTTATCACGATTTCCGGGATTGATGCAATGCCCTCCGGCACTTTGGAGTCGGGGATGCGGTTGCGGAGCGTCGGGCAGAACGGGTGATTCGTCGTCGGTCCGATTTCGGGGAACTTCGTTTCGGGCTTCGAGCCGGCGGAGCAGATATCGAACGGAGTTACTGCGCCTTTAACGTCGCCGACGGCGGCGACCGCACGCCTTCCTGCCTCCAAAGCCGAACGCATGGAATCGCAGAAGAACCATACGTTCCCACCCATCACGCCGACGCCATAACTCAGCTGCCTCTCAATGACGAACTCGCCCATCATTATCGGCACGACAATGACCTCACGTCCGTGTCGCCCCTCAATGGTCTCGTAGCCGTCGCCGCAGTGCCCGATGCGTCGCATCGTGTCTATTTTCCCCTTCGCTTCCACGCCCTCGAACGGAGCATCAAAGACCGCAGTCGTCGGCACCACCAAGATGCCCTGCCGCACCCGCTTCGAAAGCTCGAACTCCAACTTAGCTACGGAGCCCTGCACGTCCTTCGGGTCGTAACTCGTCCATATCTGGATAATAGCACCCTTACGCCCATCAGGCGTCTCGGACTCGCTCAGAAAGCACTCAACGCCTCCCTCGGACTCGCCGAAAACGGTGCATGGCAGCGCCGTCGCGCCGAACGCCGCCCTCCTCAGAAGCTCCTCGTCGTCGGCGGTCACGCACAGCCGCACGAAAAGCCCGTCAAAAGCTTCACAAAACGTGTCCTCGATCATCAGACCACCCCTAAAATGTAGGTCTTCCTTTTGTAAACTGTTGTCCGCCTTCGCAGGGCGTCACGTGGCATGGCACGCTCTTCGTCGGGCTGGGACACGCCCGCCGCAACAATATGGCTTCGGTGTAGGCGCGCACGGAATCCGCCGTTCAATCTGAAACGCTCAGCCCGTACCGCTCTGCGATTTCCTTGAACGCCTCCGCCACGTACTTCACCTGCTCCCACGTGAGTCCGTAGACGTTCAGCTTTAACTCCTTGGTCATCCCAGGCGTCAGCCCTGTGATTTTGCGGCGCCGCAGCTCGTCGTGCAGGAAAAAGCCCCTCCGCTTGTGTGTTCTCGCAACGACATCGAACGATCGTTCGGTGTTGAATGCTGAAAGCGTATGCCGCCTCGGCAGCTCGCTCAAAACTTCCGTCCCCTCGATCTTCAAGAGTTCGGAAACGAAGAAGTTAGATTTCTGTACTTCCTCGTTCCATTTTTTGACGCGTTCTCTGACGTGCGGGAACGACGCCATCATCGCGACGAGCGGCGCGCCCATGACCGTGCACCCCAAAAGGTACGACTCCTTCGCCCCAAAACCCCGACCGGTGACATCGCCTCTCCCCTCCGCCGTTTTAAAAATTACGGACGCCCACTCTTCAGTCGTCGCCAAGACGCCGGTCGGCGCCGGCGCCGCCATGCTCTTGTGCCCGGAGCCGACGACGAAGTCCGCCCCGATGTCTTTGCCGTCCACCGGCATCACGCCCACCGAGTACGCGCCGTTGTAAAGGAAGGGAATCCCGTACTCCCGGCAGACCTTAGCGACGCCCTTAACGTCGTGCTCGTTCCCGAAGACATAATCGAAGTGCTCGATCGCAACGAGCTTCGGCAGGCGTCCTGTTTCTTTCTTAACCTCCTCGATCTTCGAGGCGACCGCCTCGCCCGTGATCTTCCCGTCGGTGAGCGGTACCTCACGCCAAACGCCGCCCGCCGCCTCGATAGCTAAGCACAGCGAATAATGTGCGAGCGCCGAAACAAGCACGACATCACCTTTTTCCAAAAGGGCGTTTGTCACAATCCTGAAGCCGTCCCTCGCACCACGAACGACGCGAACGACGTCCATGTTCAAAAACTCCGCAAGCTCCTCGAGAAACTCGGCGACCGGCGGCCTTTTTATGTAGTCTAGGCGGTGCGGCGCCAAACAATAATCGCAGATGGAATAACCATCGCCGTAGGCGATCAAAACCTTACGGGCTTCGGGCGTGAGCCGTCCGCCAGCCTGTATGGGATCTATATTTATAAACTCTTCTTCCCTCGTCCTTAGTTCTATTCTGTCGACGATGTATTTCAGATGTTCCCTTCTGACGCCTTTTAAAATCTCGCAAACGCCGTCGAAAATTTCCTCAAGCCTCCCTCTAAGTTCGTCGTCAAACTCCTCGGCTACGGTCTCCCTTAGGATCTGCCTTGCCTCCTCAAGGGCGAACATAGCCTTGAAAATCCTTTGGACGGCATCTTTTCTGTTCATAGCGGCGGGCGAAAGGGTATTCGCCCTTCTCACCTCCTCTCGATAGCAACTTGCTACTCAGGAGTAACGCTCTGATATATCACCGTCAAGCTTTTATACCCTTCCGCTCGATATTCCCATCGAGCACAAAAGCGTGGGCTCGTAGCTCAGAGGTAGAGCGCCGCCTTCGCGAGGCGGAGGCCAGGGGTTCGAACCCCCTCGAGTCCATTTATTAGGAGACGTAGATGCCATATGATGCCACAAATTGGCTACGATAGGGCTATCACCGTTTTTAGCCCGGATGGGAGACTTTTTCAGGTGGAGTACGCAAGGGAGGCGGTAAAGCGAGGTACGACCGCTATTGGCATAAAAGCAAAGGACGGCGTCGCCCTCCTCGTAGACAAGAGAGTAACTTCAAGGTTGCTCGAAGCATCTTCAATAGAGAAGATCTTCAAAATCGATGATCACATAGGAGCAGCAACGTCAGGGCTCGTCGCCGACGCCCGTGTGCTCATAGACAGAGGCAGGGTCGAAGCGCAGATAAACAGGATCGTTTACGATGAGCCGATAAGTGTTGAGACCCTCGCGAAGCGTATTTGTGACTTCAAACAAACCTACACGCAATTCGGTGGTGTTAGACCCTTTGGCACTGCTCTTTTAATCGCAGGCGTTTACAACGGCAAGAACTACCTTTTCGAAACAGACCCGAGTGGTGCGCTCCTCGAATACAAGGCGACGGCTATCGGCTCAGGTCGCAACACGGTCATCGAAATTTTCGAAGAGAAATATGACGAAAACATGACGCTCGAAGACGTCATTTTGCTCGGGCTTGAGGCGCTCTACAGGGTCACCGAAGGCAAGATGGACGTCTCCACCATAGACATCGGCGTCGTTGAGACGGAGAAGGGGAAATTCCGGATGCTAGAGACTGAGGAGATGAAGAGATACATAGAAAAGGCCTTAAGCAGCCACGCGTAGCTATGGTCAGCTTAGATAAGGCGGTAGTAGCGAGGCTCAAGCTCAGGAAGAAGACTTTTGAAGTCCTTGTTGATCCTGAAAAAGCGTATCTTATCAGGGAAGGGAAAGAAGTCGATATGAACGACGTGCTTGCTGTCGAAGAGATCTTTGAAGATGCTTCTAAGGGAGCAAGAGCTTCTGAAGAGGACATACTGAGAACGTTCGCAACTGCCGACGTCTTCGAGGTTGCGAAGCGGATAATCAGAGAGGGCGAGATTCAACTAACGACGGAGCAGCGGCGCAGGATGGTCGAGGAGAAGAGACGACTCGTGATAGACGCCATCGCCCGTAATGCGATAGACCCCCGAACGGGCACGCCGCACCCGCCGCTCCGCATCGAGCTTGCGATGAAGGAAGCTAAGGTGCATATAGACCCGATGAAGAGCGTCGAGGAGCTGGTAAGCGAAACGATAAAGGCAATACGCCCAATACTGCCAATAAGGATCGAAGAAAGCGAGATAGCGGTGAAAATACCGAGCACCTACACGGGCAGGGTATATGAGCTGCAACGACGCTACACCGTTGTCAGAGAAGAATGGCAGCCAGATGGTTCCTATATTGCCATCTTCAAGGTTCCAGCTGGCATAAAGGACGAGTTTTTTGAATTTCTGGGCAAAATAACGCATGGGGAGGCTGAGACGAGAATTTTGAAGTGATCTTTGCTATGGTGAGGCTGAGGTGGGTTGTAATGTATAAGATAGTGGTTCCGGGGGATTTTCTTTCTACGGACATAAGAAGGGCAGGAGAAGGGACCTATGTTGAAAACGGGAAAGTATATGCGTTGAGGTATGGCATTTTGGACGACAAAGACGAGATAAGGGTAGTCCCGCTTTCAGGCAGGTACATACCGAAGAGGGGCGACGTGGTCATCGGGAGGGTCGAGGACATTATGTACCCTTATTGGGTCTTCGATATAGCGTCGCCGTACAAGGGGCTGCTGCACGTCTCGGAATTCCCGGCGAAGGTCGAATACGGGACGATGGATAGATTTTTGCGAATCGACGACCTTGCGATCGTGAAGGTTGTGAACGTGGACCCAATGATGCGGGTCGAACTCAAGCTCGTGGAGGAGTTCCGCCCGCCACTCCACGGCGGACGCCTCATCGAGGTCCCGCACACGAAAATTCCAAGGATCATAGGCAGGAATGGCTCGATGATAAAAATACTGAAGGAGGAGGGGCGCTGCTTCATATTCGTGGCGAAGAACGGGAGGATCTGGATAAGAGGAAACGAGCGGAACGTGGACCTTGTTGCTGAGATCATCATGAAAATAGCAGAGAAGGCACACACTTCGGGACTGACTGATAGGGTCACGCAGTATTTACGAGCTGCGAGAGGAGGTAAGAATGTCGTCAGAAATAAAGCTCATTAGGGAGGACGGGCGGCGGCTCGACGGGCGGCTTCCCGATGAGCTGCGCCCTATAAAGATAGAAGTTGGCGTGTTGAAGCGAGCGGATGGCTCCTGCTACTTCGAGCTCGGGAAGAACAAGGTGATAGCAGCGGTTTACGGTCCGAGGGAGCTGCACCCCCGGCACGCGCAGGATGCGAGGAGGGCGGTCGTGCGCTTCCGCTACAACATGGCGCCGTTCTCCGTCGAAGAGCGCCGACGCCCCGGTCCCGACAGGCGGAGCGTCGAGATCTCAAAGGTGAGCCGAGAGGCACTCGAACCGGTGATCATCACGGAGTATTATCCGAGGGCGGCGATCGACATTTTCGTGGAAGTTTTGGAATCGGACGCTGGCACGCGGACCGCCGGCATAAACGCGGCATCCGTCGCCCTAGCTGACGCCGGCATCCCGATGAAAGGGCTCGTCTCCGCCGTGGCGGTCGGCAAGATCGACGGGCAGATCGTCCTCGACCTGACAAGTGAAGAAGACCAGCATGGAGAGATGGACATGCCTGTTGCGATGGTCACGCGGACGAACACTATAACGCTGCTACAGATGGACGGACGTGTTACGATGGAGGAGTTTGAAAGAGCTTTAGACCTCGCAGTTGCCGGTTGCCGCCGCATTTACGAGCTGCAGCGTAAAGCTCTGATAGAGAAATATAGTGAAAGTAGAGCAGAGGAGATACCATGAGCGAGGTTTTAGACGAGATAAGGAAAGATTACCTCTTTAACCTGGTTAGGAAGGGCAGGAGAATAGATGGCAGAGCCTTTAAAGACTTCAGGGAACTACGAGTGAAGACTAACGTCATATCCAAGGCTGAAGGTTCGGCTTGGGTTGAATTGGGGCAGACAGAAGTGTTAGTTGGGGTGAAGCTGCAGCCCGGCGAGCCGTACCCGGATACGCCTGACAAAGGAGTGATGATAACGAATGCAGAACTCGTACCACTAGCCTCGCCGACGTTTGAACCCGGGCCGCCGGATGAGAATGGCATCGAACTCGCAAGAGTAGTGGATCGTGGTATCAGGGAGTCAGGAGCGATAGATTTAGAAAAACTTTGTATAGAGGAAGGCGAGAAGGTCTGGATAATCTTCATAGACGTGCATGTACTAAATCATGATGGAAACCTTATGGATGCGTCGGCGCTCGGTGCCATTGCCTCCCTCATGACCGCAAAGATACCGTGTGAAAGATACGGCTTGGGGGATGACGAGCCGCTTCCCGTGCGAGATTCGCCGGTTTCAGTGACTGCGGTGGACATTGCAGGCGAAATATTGATAGATCCGAATTTGTACGAGGAGAGCGCAGCGTCCTGCAGGCTTACTGTGATTTCAAATGCCGACGGCTCGATTTCTGCAATGCAGAAAGGCGGCATCGGAGGACTATCTCCGGAAAAAACCAAAGATGCGGTGAAAATGTGCGTGGAAAGTGCAAAAGAGATAAGGGATAAGGTTCTAAGAGGGCTGAGGCCGACCTAGCTTGCAGAGCCTTTACAGCTTTAGCCGTATCTCTATGGTGGAGACGTTGCGCATTCTACCATCAGGACTTTCTACGGTTTCCACGCCGGTCTTTATGCCCGCAACTGTGACGTTCGGCAAGAACTTGTTACGCACGACCTCTGCAACGTCTACAGCTCTCGAAATCGCTCTTCCCCTAGCTTTTAGTACCACTTCCTCGCTGCCGTTGTTGAACTGCGTGATCACCGCTAGCACGTAACTCAATACGGGTTTATTACCAACATAGACGACATTTTCTCCCTCTTCAGCCATTCCCGCACACCCCCTTTGTTTCTACCTTCGGACATCCTTCCCACCGAAATGGCAAAGCCACTTCGTGGGTCATCGGCTCTCATGTTCTTTGACGTCTAGAGCATCACTTCAGGCCCGTTCCGCACCCTACAATAATGATCCCGTCGCAAATATATATACCTTAGCCCACCGAACTCCATCCCCGAAAAGGCGGGAGCAGCTGCGATCACTCCCTAATCTAAGGAGTCCCATCTGGATTCGGATGACACTGCGTTCGTGCAACCATGAACCTCCTTCTTCGCCACGATCTAAATGAGCTCACCTTCTCCATACCCTTTCACACGGGCACAGATGCTCCTTTAACACCCAAAGCCAAAGTGAGCCTTCTGGGCGTATCTGCTTTGTTGTGCTTTTCATGAAAAGAAAACGCTGGGGTAAAAATATGAAGATAAGCGGAACTGGAAAGAATGTAATGAAAAGCTCGTTGTCCGAGGAGAAGCGTATATCTCTGGATTTCCTCGAAACGTGGGATAAGGATTTAAGGAAGTTGAACAGGAAAAGGTTGATGCACCGTTCAGATATCTAAGCTCCCTTTATTTTTGCTTACATGTGCTGCTGAACATAGATTACAGAGGGCTTGAAGGATTTAGAGGGTTATCCAGGCTTATCAGCTTTGATGTGCCTGACTATACCACCATTTGCAGGGTAAATAAGATCAGTATAGAGATAAAAAGACTTTGATTCCCTATAAAGGCAAAGAAGTCCCACACGGATTACCTTTTAAAAATCACATTATCTGTAGCTGGCGGACAATTTATAAAACTTGCAGATTATCGGATAAAGCCATGCAAATCTAGAGCTTGTCAAAAGTTAAGTAAGTGTGTAATTGATGACGATATGTGTAATATTATCGTACTAAAATTATTAAAAGCCGATGCTATTGTTATAGGCAGTCCAGTTTATTTCAACAATGTATCTGCCCAAACTAAAGCCTTCATAGACCGCACATGGTGTATTAGAGGACGACTTAGAAACAAAACTGGTGGAGCAATTGTTGTTGGTCGAAGATGCGGTATAGAAAGTGCTATTACTGCTATTAATGCATTTTTCCTTAACATGAGATGATCGTAGCAAACAGAGGTGTTTGTGGGATAGCCTTTGAAGAGGGAGGAATAATAAAAGATAAGGCTATTAACGCTGCTAAAAACTTGGAGAACGAATAAAGTAACTTGGAAAGTTGTTAGCTGCGTATAAGAGTGGACATACGGCTGCGCTTCGCTCCATTCGGCAAAGCCGAATTCGCATGTTCGCAAATATAAGCCACGCAAACCGAAAGGTATTTATGCAAATTGAATGGAAAGAATGAAGATGGGGAAGGTAGTAGAGAAGGTAAAACTCACAAGCCTGTTTGAACCAGAGAAGTCTGTGGAAGTAGATGCAATTATTGATACGGGTGCGACGATGTTAGTTTTACCTCAGGATGTGATAGAAAAGCTCGGTTTGAGGAAGATAGGGGAGAGGAGAGTGAGATATGCGAACAATCAAATTCAAATAAAATCTGTTTACAGAGGAGTAATCCTCGAACTAAAAGGGAGGGATGGAATATTTGATGTGTTGGGTGAAGTTGAGGGCTCAGAACCCCTCGTTGGACAAATAGTCTTAGAAGCTTTAGACCTTATAGTCGACCCCATCACGAAAACAGTCATACCCAACCCAAGGTCCCCAGATATGCCTATGACAGAGATTCTCATGGCAACGGCGTATAACAGTGCGGTTCGCTATTGCTCACCCAAACCCTTACGGGCTTCGCATACCCGCAGAACGTTATCTGCCATTGCAACTTTGATGTTGCAATACACTAATAGGGTCATATACAAATAAGGAGGAATAAAATGCTCCGGGTTGTTACTTTTGTAGCAAACGCAAGTGTCCGTGAACAAGCCGAAATGGAAAGCCTTTTAACGTATCTAAGAGAGAAAGGTTATCTGCCGGTAATACGCAGCATGCTTACGGGAGTATTAAGCTTAGCCAAATTGCCAGAACCTAACGAACAACTAATTACCAAGGTAATTACTCAGACTCCCTATCGGTTTAGGAGATTAGAATTTGGTGGAATCTTAGGTGATCTATTTTTCGCAAAGGAGTTTGTTTATCTCGTAAACCCATTAGGGGAAGAGGCTATACAAGTTTCCGTTATTGGGTATAGAAAACAAGAAGAGGCTTTGCAAAAGTTTTGTGCAGATGTTGAAGAGGGCATCAAATCTCGATTTGATGGTAGAAGGGTCAGGGGAATGAAGTTCGATTGGAAAATTCCAAAATTCCGCTTTCCAAGGTATGTTAGGCGTCGTTATCCTCCTTTTGAAGAGTTTTTTGAGGAAGAAGCTGAGCAGGGGGAAGACCTTAAAGGCACTAAGCCAAATTACACCCCTGAAGATATCAAGGCAGCCGAGCTTTTAGTGAATATTGATGTAAGACGGTTTATGGTGAGGTTAGCCCAAGTAGGAAAAATGACAAGTAAGGATGCTGTCAAACTCGCGAAACCGGACATTCTTCAACGTCTTCTCTCCTTAAGTTTGATAACAGAAGAATATTTGTTAACTTGTAAACAAGATCAGCACACTATTTGTGTTATTCCTTCTAAAGAACATCTTACTATAGACCCAATGGTTTCCCTGCGTTGCAGTGTTTGTGGACGATCGTTTCCTGAAGAAAACTTACAAGTAATCTATACACTTACGGAACGAGGCAAGAAATTACTTGATGGTAGCTTATGGATGTACATTTGGGTTACGGAACTTCTGAAGAAATCGGGGGTAAAGGAAGAATGTATTAAATGGGGATTGGAAGCAAGTGGTGAAGAAATTGATATCATGGTGGAGGATTTTGACTCCCGTCTTTTCTTTGAACTCAAAGATAGAGAGTTTGGCTTGGGGGATGCGTATCCTTTTGTTTATAGGATAACCCGATATGGAGGAGATGGCGGGATAATTGTAACTATGGACAAGGTCTCCACCGACGCCAAGAAATTTTTTGAAGAAGAAACTCATCGACGGGAGTATCCTATCAAAATACAATATTTGGAAGGTCCTAAACAAATTCAAGAGGATATTCCGAAGATAGTTGAACAGATGGCATTATTGCAGGCACGCAGAATAATATGGCCTTTCTCCCTCAGAATAGGCTTTGACTTGTGGCCTATTGTGGAATATTGGCTCAAGTATAAAGCAAGTGAGATGTCTAATAAAGAAGTCGCCGCAACGGCAGATAACAGCGGATAAAAGGCAAAATTTCATTTTGCCCAAATTGCCTTCGGCAACCTCTTTTATCCGCAAAACGTTAAGTGAAATGCCCAAGCCCCTTCATAAAAAATCACAATAAAGGGTGATAAGTATGGCATTTAAAGTACTGTTCCTCGCCCATGCTCCTGATGCGGAGGCAGAGAAGCATAGATGTGTTATTGAAACGCCCAAGTACTATAAGCTCTTTGTAGTAGTGGTAAAAAATCAGAAGCAAGCAATTGAAGTATGCAAAAAGGTTGTCAAGGAGGAGGGCATTCACTCAATTCTTCTCTGTCCGGGATTTACACATAGAGATATTGCGGAGATTTCAGAAGCGGTTGGTGAGAATGTCGGAGTTTTCGTAGCCAGAGGAGATGGTCCGAGTAACAGAATTTCAATGGAAGTGATGAGAAGAGAGGGCTGGTTCTCAGAAAAAGGGAAAGAATAAAATTCCCTGCTCTTTTACTTTCAAGATAAAGAATGTAAAGTTAGTTTGAGCACTCTGCGGTGCTTCGCATTTCCCCTCAGTGCGGTTCGCTCAGCCAAATTTCGCAAAGCAAGAGACAATAAGAAAGAATTTCGTGAGGGAAATTATACAAGTTTTCACTTTCTCTCACATAGATGCCTTCTTTTGCAATGTTCAGAACATTTTAAGTATATGATATAGTGTGTTTCGCTGAGCAACAGGTCTTCCTACGGAGCGGACAGCACTCACAATCTCCTCAACAGATGCGGGTTTGAATGATTTTCCAGCAGCGGTGACGACATTCTCCTCAAGAACAGCCCCGCCGAAGTCGTTTGCACCGAAGAAGAGAGCGAGCTTTGCGACATCAAAACCCTGCGTGAGCCAAGAGGCTTGAATATTCCTGAAATTGTGCAGAACAATCCTTGAAATCGCAAGCACCCTCAAATATGAAACGGGAGAAGCAGGCTCGCTCACGATGCTTTGCAGTGCGGTGTTCTTCGGCTGGAATGTCCAAGGGATGAAAGCGGTGAAGCCCCCTGTCTTCTTTTGAAAGTTCCCGCAGCCTGAAAAGATGCTCAATTATTTCGCTTTTCGTCTCTACATGCCCGAACATCATTGTTGCGGATGTTCTCATGCCTATCTTATGGGCAATCTCCATACCTTAGCCCACCGAACTCCATCCCCGAAAAGGCGGGAGCAGCTGCGATCACACCCTAATCTAACATCTGGATTCGATGACACTGCGTTCGTGCAACCATGAGCCTTCTGGGCGTATCCAAAACTTTAAATATGAAATCCAACAACCATTAGGGATAGCTTTCATTTTGTCAGGTGAGAGGGTGGTCAGGAAGGACAAGTGGAAGGCGAAGCGATGGTATGAGATCGTGGCGCCAGAGATGTTCGGGCAGATAAAAGTAGGGGAGACGCTCGCCGACGACCCTAAGAAGCTGATAGGCAGGAAGGTCGAAATGCTGCTCAGTGATCTCACGAACGACATAAAAAATCAGAATTTGAAGCTCATCCTGCAAATATGCGATGTGAACGACAACGTAGCCCGCACGAAGCTTGTCGGACATGCGGTGAGTCGTGATTACTTACGGAGTCTCGTCAGGCGTCGAAGCTCGAAGGTGGACACCTACGTCAACGTAACAACGAAGGATGGCTATGTCGTCAGGATCAAAGCTTCTTGCTTTACGTTGAAACGTGCAAGACGCTCGCAGGCTGAGCTAATACGGAAGATAGCAGAAGAAACCATAAATGAGCGTGCGAAGAAACTTGAATTCTCGAAGTACATGCAGGAAGTCATCCTTGGAAAGCTTGCTTCTGATATCTATAAGAGCGCAAAAAAGATTTATCCTTTGAGGAGAGTTGAAGTATTTAAGAGCGAGGTGCTGTCTGAAGGCGGCGCAGCGCTCGTTGTCGAAGAGAGAGAAAAAGCGGAGGCACAAGCGAGTTAGGGGGTATCGAAAATCGAAATAAGGTTCCTTGGCGGCTGCAACGAGGTGGGGCGTTCGGCAATCCTGATCGATGGGAAAGTCTTGCTGGATTACGGCATGAAGCCCGCCGACGTTCCCGAATTCCCGGTAGGCGATGTTTTCCCGGAGGTCGTCATAGTGTCGCATGCGCACCTCGATCATTCCGGCGTCGTCCCAAACCTCATGCGCTCGTCGCCGTCCGTATACATGACGCCGGTCACAAGGGAGCTGCTTTACATTCTAGGAAAGGACACCCTCAAGCTGGGAATGCAGCAAGGCATCTGCATATTTGATGAGAAAGATCTGAACGACTTGATGAATTATGCATTCATGACGCCCTATCGGGAGCGTTTTTGGTCTTCAGGCTACGAATTTGAGCTTTACGATGCTGGGCACATTCCAGGTAGCTCTTCCATATACATGCACAGCGAGCGTGACGACATAAATCTGTTCTACACGGGTGACATCAAGCTCGAAGACACTAGACTGCTAAGGAAGGCGGACACGAACCTACCAGAAGCGGACGTTTTGATAATAGAAAGCACGTACTTCGGTAAGAACCACCCCGACAGGCGAGAGCTGGAGAGGCGTTTTGTGGCTTCGATAGAGGAGACGCTGGACGCCGGCGGGCACGCCATAGTACCGTGTTTTGCGATCGGGCGGACGCAGGAGATCGTAATGGTTCTGCATGCGCACGGGATAACGCCGTACGTTGATGGCATGGGGCTAAGCGTACTTCGTAAGATTAAGAAGCATTTGTCGTTCGTCCGTGACGGGAATGCGCTCGTAGAAGCGTTTAAGGACGCCCGCTTCGTCACCTCGAAAAACAGGAAGAAAGTCCTTTCGGAACCGTCCGTTGTGGTGACGACAGCGGGCATGCTCAACGGTGGTCCTGTGCTCTATTATATCAACAAGATAAAGGACGATCCTCGTAGTAAAATCCTACTTACTGGTTACCAAATCGAAGGCACCAACGGACGAAGGCTCCTCGAAGAGGGCGCTATCGAGCTGAACGGCGGGGTGGTCAAGGTGAGGGCAAAAGTGGAGCAGTATGACTTCTCAGCGCACGCCGACGACGCCGACCTGAAGACGCTCGTCGAGATGTTCTGCGAGCGTGGCGTCGAGTATGTGT
>Ga0209411_100013_pt1 | contig 28413 bp, 29 predicted proteins | sample Mar14336cmmetaG_FD_185479 | JGI IMG/M metagenome (GOLD analysis project Ga0209411, IMG submission 185479) | Marine hydrothermal vent microbial communities from Guaymas Basin, Gulf of California to study Microbial Dark Matter (Phase II) - Marker... ... | reverse complement strand
CTCTATTCCCGACATGGACGAACACTACAGGATGCTCATAGACAAGCACGGGCGCCTCACTCTCTACGAAATAAGCAGCGAGGACGCGAAGATGAAGCTTTGCAGGGTGAACAACAAGAAAGTCATAAGAGGCGGCGTCGTGCAGCTTAACATGCACGACGGTAGGAACCTCCTGCAGCCAGAGTCGCTCGTAGTGAAGACTAAGGATTCCTTGCTGCTCTCGCTGCGTGATAATCGCATTCTGAACCGCTTCGCATATGATAAGGGGAGTAAGGTTTTCATAGTCGGTGGGAAGCATGTCGGCGAAGTCGGCGAGATCGAAGAGATAATCACAATAAGAAGTCCTGAGCCGAACATGGTCAGAGTGCGGAGCCTCAGCGATGGCGAAATTTTCGAGACCATCGAGGCTTACGTGTTTGTCGTCGGGGAGGAGAAGGTGGAATTGCCAGAGGTCTTGAAGGCTGCAGGGTAGGTGGAGCAAATGAGCATAGAGACCGACGTCACGGCGAAGAAGCTGGAAAATCCTATGCGGCGTGTTGAGATCGATAAAGTGGTCGTGAACATCGGAGTCGGAGAGAGCGGCGAGAAACTGGCTAAAGCTGAAAAGGTACTCACTACTATAACTGGGCAGAAGCCCCTCAAAACGCTCGCTAAGAAGACCATCCAGCCGTTCGGCATAAAGAAGGGCGAGCCAATCGGCGTTAAGGTCACGCTTCGTGGCAAGAAAGCAAAAGAATTCCTGAGAAAAGCCTTTAAAATACAGAACAAGTTCTTAGACTGGCAACTAGACGAGTTTGGGAACTTCTCGTTCGGCGTCGAGGAGCATATGGACTTCGGCGTCCCTTACGACCCGGATATCGGCATCTTCGGCATGGACATCTGCATCTCGTTCAAGCGTCCGGGCTTCCGTATTACCGAGCGTAAAATCCAGAAGAAGCGCCGCATTCCCAGCCGCCACAAAGTCACTAAGGCTGAAGTCATCGAATACCTGAAAAAAGAGTTCGGCGTCGAAGTCGTAAAGGAATTGTAATAACTCAAACGGATCTGCAAATTGCTCTCAGTCGATGCTCGAGTCCAGCGTCGGCATCCTTTAAAAGCTGTTTCACCCTCAAGTCGTTTATGCTCTTCTCAATGTCGTTTAGTCTTCTTATGACGGCTTCCACGCTAGTTTTCGCCTCTTCTTTGTCGGGACGGACCTGCGAGTAGTAGGCAGCGGCGAACTCCGGCGAGACTTCAATGCCAAAATAATCACGGCGATGAAAGCCCATCAACTCGCTCATCAGCGGCCGGTAAGCACGACGCAACAGCGGCACGTAGATTTTCTCTAGGATCGCTCTCGTGATTGCATCCTCTGGGAACTCCACCCAGATGCGGCGTTGTGTGACGTCGTATCTCACCTTAGAGCGGACGTCAAGTGCCTTCTTGAAGAAGAAATCACAGTCCTCGCCCATGCGGCGGAGCGTGGTGTCGTCGTGCAACCTCGCCTCGATGAGGAAATTGTTCTTGAAAAGTATTTTCACGAGCCTCGTGCCTTCATAGATGCCATCAAGCTCCTTGACGAGCACAAGGGATACCTCCCAGCCAATAAGCTCTTCGACTCCCTTTTTTATCGTAGACTCGTCGCTGCCTAGCACCTCGCCGATGCCCCTGAGAAGCCCACCCATGCTGAGCATGCTTCTTATCTCCTTTGCGCATAGGATTAAAAATAGTAGGTGGAATTTTGGAATATGAAGAGGAGCTTGATGGAAATACTCGCATGCCCATTATGTAAGGGAGACCTTGAGCTTGAGGTTGAAGAGGAGGACAGCGACGAGATTATAAAGGGGGCGCTTCTCTGCCGGAATTGTAATGAGCGTTACCCAATTGAAGATGGAATCCCCGACCTAAGACCGCCGGAGCTGAGAGGGGAAGGATGAAGGAGAAGAGCGGTAAGAGGATAAAGTACATAGTAGTCACGGGCGGCGTGATGAGCGGGCTCGGCAAGGGCATAACAGCAGCATCCATCGGCAGAATTCTAAAAGACAAGGGCTACGAGGTCGTTCCCATAAAGATAGACCCGTACATAAACATCGATGCGGGTACGATGAACCCCTTCCAGCACGGTGAGGTCTTCGTCCTTAAAGACGGAACGGAGGTCGACTTGGACTTAGGGCACTATGAACGTTTCGTGGACGTCGAACTGAGCAGAGAGCATAACATCACGACGGGCGTCGTTTACCTCTCCGTCATCGAGAAGGAGCGTCGCGGCGAATACTTGGGGCAGACCGTTCAGATCATCCCGCACGTTACCGACGAAATAAAAAGGCGGATAAGAAGCGTCGCCGAGCGCAGCGGCGCCGACATCTGCATCGTCGAGATCGGCGGCACGGTTGGCGACATCGAGAGCATGCCGTTTCTTGAGGCGGTTCGTCAGATGAAAGGCGAAGAGCACCCCGACGACTTCTTACTCGTGCATGTAACGCTTGTGCCGACGACGCTCTCTGGCGAGCAGAAGACTAAGCCGACACAACACTCCGTTAAGGAATTAAGAGAGTTGGGGCTGCAGCCTGACATTATCGTGTGCCGCTGCAAGGAGCGGTTGCGAGAGGAGACAAAGGCGAAGATTGCGATGTTTTGTAACGTCGAAAAGGAAGCGGTCATAAGCGCTCCGGACACCGACGACATTTACAAGGTACCGCTGCTCCTCGACGAGGAGGGCATCTCTGCGTACATCATGCTGCGGCTCCGCCTGCTTCCGAGAAAGCATGATGATTCTTGGCGTGTGATGGTGGAGCGTGCCGAACGCGCAACGAAGAAAGTGCGGATCGCCATCGTCGGCAAATACACGAAGCTCGAAGATTCGTACATCAGCATAAAAGAGGCGTTGAAGCACGCTGCTATGGCGCTTGATTGCAAAGTGGAGCCTATCTGGGTCGAGGCTGAGGACTTGGAACCCATGAGTGACGAAGATGTATCAAATTTCTTTGAAAAAGCCAAGGTTCAAGGCATACTCGTTCCCGGCGGTTTCGGCGTCCGCGGCGCAGAGGGTAAAATAAAAGCTATGAAATATGCAAGAGAGCGTAAGGTCCCATTTTTGGGACTCTGCTTCGGGTTTCAGCTGGCGGTCGTCGAGTTCGCTCGCAACGTCCTCGGCTTAAAGGACGCCAACAGCTCGGAACTTAACCCTGAAACGCCGCACCCCGTCGTGACCCTCCTGCCGGAACAGCGGAATGTCAAAAACCTCGGCGGTACCATGCGCCTAGGTGACTACAAGGTCACCATCAAGGAAAATACTCTAGCTGAGAAAGTATATGGGAAGAAAGAAATTTATGAGCGGCACAGACACCGTTACGAGGTCAATCCGGAGTACGTTGAAGCCCTAGAACAGGCAGGTTTGGTGTTCTCAGGGACTTGCGACGGCAGAATGGAAATTTTAGAGCTCCCTCAAGATCAAGATGAGGGAGGAGAAAAGGAATGGCATCCTTTCTTCTTTGCAACTCAGTTCCACCCTGAGTTCAAGTCACGCCCGGGGCGCCCATCACCACCGTTTAAAGCGTTCTTGGAGGCAGCGCTCAGCCAAGCGGCGGGCGACGACGCCTCGCCAGAAGGATAGCGGCAGTAACGGCAACGACTGCAACTATCGTCCCTACTACAACATAGTTCCTTGTTGAAATAGCTTTCAGACTGCTCTCAGCCTCGCTTTTAGCAAGATTTGCGTAGTATGTAGCGTTCTCTGCTGCCATTATGCTCTCGTTTATCCGTCCTGCATTGTAATGGGAAAGGGCGTCATCATAATATAAACGGGCGTGGTCGAGGTCGGCTTTCGCGTCGCTGACGTCTGCACCTTGCTGCGTTGCGTTGTACAGTGTGGCGTTTGCAGCTTCAATGCTATCAAGCGCCTCATTGAGCTTCAAAATCGCTGTTTCTATGAGTTCTGAGGTTACTTTACCCCATATTTCCATCACCGGATATGTCCTCTCTATCTCTTGGTCGACGTTCAGGAGCGTGACGTTTTCACGCTTCGACACTTCAGGCGCCTTGCCGTCTAGCGTTATGATAAGGCTGCTCACCAAGCCATGGTCAACTCGCAGCCGCATGCTTTTTTCGGTCTTGCTCAACACACTCACGCCGGTTTCTTCGCTCAGACCCCAAACGGCATCTTCAAGCTCTGTGGTGAAATTCAACACAGACCTTCTACCCTTGACGTCAGGGCTGAAATTCTTAAGGATCAAGGATATCCTCACAGAACCGCCTTCACGAATCATCCCCATGATCTCACTATAAGATATCTCAGAATTTTCGACATCGACCTCCACAAACTTAGCCTCCACGACTTTATCCGGGTATTTCGCTAGCGAAGCTTCGTACGCCGCTGCTATGGGTGTAAGCAAGACGGCGATAAGCATAACTAACATGCACCCTTTACGCAACGTCCGCACACCACCACCCCCCTAAAACAATGGCTTTAGCTTTCCACCGGCTTCGAAAAGTTCCTCGTATTCCGATCTCTCGTTAGATAATTCCTCTATAGTCTTCTGCGCCTCCACCGCCATCTCTTGCAACTCTTTAATCCTTGGCACATCGGTGACGCCGGAGAACACGACGGTAACTGCAACATGCTTGCTCCTCGGCAGTGGAAAGTCGCCACCTCGTACCTCTCCGCCCTTTATCAGCCCTTCGATCCAGACCTTTGATTTCTCTATACCCTTCCTGTCAAGCTCGGACGGCGGTCCCGCAACAAGGATCATCGCCTTCTTTGCAGATGTGATGTCACAGGGTATCGTGAGGCGTCCCATCGCTGCCCTTCTCGTCAGGGACGTTATCCTGGCGGTCGCCTCTGCGCTGACCCTATCCTTCTTCTTCAGCTTGCTCAGAAAGCCGCCCTTCTTCTCCACTTCCTCGGCGGCGTAGCCCACTGCCGCGACCCCGCCGGCGTCGAGTGTGTTTATGATTTCGGAGGCGTCCACGACCATCTGTCCGACCTCATTGCTCTCACTGCTGCCGAAGAGCACGGAAAAGCGGCGTACTATCTCTTCGTTCATGAGGCGGTATGCATCCTTCACGCTCTCGCCTTCCCTCTTCCAGGCATCGTTGTCGAAGAGGAATAGGCTGTCCACTTCTTTCACCAGCGTCATCAAGCTGCGTGCGGCGTTCAGAGCGTATAGGCTGCCCTCGTCCTTTGCCGGCAGTATACCGAGCGCATACACGGGCTCTGCGTATAGCTTCTTTAATCGCCTCGCAAGAACCGGGGCGCCGCCAGAGCCCGTCCCGCCGCCCAGCCCTGCTATTATCAGGAATGCATCCACTTGGGACGTCTCCTTCCTGTCTATAGCACTCTGTATTGTATATATCTCCTCGGCGGCGATTTTTGCTCCCAGCTCGTTATCAGCGCCGACGCCATGTCCTTTCACCACAGACTCCCCGATGAGAATTCTGTCCTCCATGGGTATGTTTTTCAAGCCTAGGAGGTCGGGCTTTGCCGTATTTATCGCTATCGCCCGCACAACGCTGTTTAATCGGGTCCTCCTGTCAAACTCGACGAACAAGTCCGCAATCTTTCCGCCCGCCTGTCCGAAGCCTATCACGAATATCTTCATAACAACCTCCCTATAGTGTCTGTTCCCTTAATATATAGTAGAGGCGAGCAACACACTGTGCCAATTAATAGGAGCGGATTGTTTAAAAACCTTATATACACTTAACGGGATTGTTTGAAGAGCGCAAATTAATTTTTAGCCGCCGACGAGCTCGGCGCCCTCGTCGACAACGATGCTGCAAGGCGTTGGCAACTTATAGCTTGCCCGTCGTAGTGACTCTTTAGCTTTGAGGAAGTTATGTGGCTCGACTCTGACGCTTATTATCCTCTGACCGCTTCTGACGCGAGCGGCGGTGCCGACAGCCCTACCAAAAGCTTTCCGCATGCCTTTCGAAACCCGGTCTGCGCCTGCGCCGACCGCCAGCTTGTTCTCCCTGAGCACATGGTGGGGGTAGACCCTTATCTTAAGGTGGTAGTTCATCCGCCCCACCTCTCGCATCAAAAACTTGTTCGCGGCGACTCTTGCAGCTTCGAGGGCATTATGTCTGATCTGGCACGCCTCTTTCGCGACGAGCGACACCGTCACCGGAAACTCCCTGCCCGGGTTGCCCATGTCGAATATCGTAATCTTACTGCCAGGAACGCCGCCCATATACTCCTTTCTTGTATATGCGGGACTTTCCAAGTTCCTATACATCCTGCCTGGCTTCCTTGCCATCTCTATCCCTCTGCCTTTCTTGACCTACAGAAGTATTGCTGAGATTCGTTTTTAAGAATATCGCTGCTGCTAATTCCCGCCTTTTCAAAGGAGCAGCAGGGGAGGCGGGTGGGAAAGTATTTATATAGCGGAATCGTATTATCTATCGCCTGCTTCAGCGGGCCTAGGGTCGGGCCGACCCGAAGTGAAGCCCTCGACATCTGAGCCTCTACCCGCAAGGCTGAAAGAGCTGGCGGGCAAGCTCGGGTGGATGAACTGGGAACCGAACCTCGCTGAAGGAGGATGCCCCTTACTTCAGTGAGGGGAGGAGGTCACACCTTCCTGCAAACTTGCTCTCACACTTGCCAGAGTAGGTGAGCAGGCGTGGCTCTAGCCTTTTATATGGGAATGAAGAATGAAGGATAATGGAGTACGTAACGGTAGCGCTGCTCATATTCTTCTCATACTGGCTCCTCATAGTATATCTCAACAGAATAGGATTTCTTCAAAAATTCAACATTTCTGCAATCGGTCCTTTGCTGATGATAAGGACTAAGAGGGGTAAGAAATTACTGGAGCGTCTCGCGGTCGCCAAACGCTTTTGGAGGGCTTATGCGGCGCTCGGCGTAGTGTTTCTCTGCGTTGCTATGCTTTTCATGTTACTTTTACTCCTCTACGGTAATTACGCAGTTGTTACTGAGAAGCCCGAGCCTACTGAGTTTAATGAGCCGAGAAACTGGCTACTCATACCCGGATTGAACGAATTCATACCCGTATGGGGCTGGATAGGACTGATCGTCGCCCTCATCGTGCATGAACTTTCGCACGCCGTCCTCTGCAGAGTGGAGAACATCGACGTGAAGTCCATGGGGGTACTCATCGCTGTGCTCCCCATAGGAGCGTTCGCAGAGCCCGACTCCGAGCAGCTCTTCGGTCCTCGTTCCGGTTCCGGCTCAGGTTCCGGCTCAGGTTCCGGCTCCGGGGCTGGGGCTGAGTCTGGGGTTGAGGTGAGTAAAAGGGTAGCCACGCCGGGGGAGCGTGCTAGGATTTTATCGGCGGGCGTCATGGGGAACTTCGCAGTCTCGATAGTTGCGCTTCTCATGTTTTTTGCGGTTCTGTCCTGCATGCATCCGGTCAGCAAGAATGCGACGGTCGTCCACGAAGTGGTGCCGGGGAGCCCTGCGGAAAAAGCGGGGATACGAGAGGGCATGCTGATCAAAGAGGTGGGAGGGGTGGAGGTCGGGAGCGCGAGCGAGGCTCTCAGCATGCTGAAGAAAGGCGAGGGGGGCAGCGTCGAGGTCGTCGTGCTGAGCGACGGCGAAGAAAAGGAAATTTCGTTGCGCACGAACGCACACGGCATAATGGTGGCAAACGTCATGGGGGGCTACCCTGCGGAAAAAGCCGGAATCGAGCCGGGAATGGTCATATCAAGGATCGATGACGTCGAGATTCGTGACTTGGACACCTTCTTGGCTTTCATGAGAAACACCACCCCCGGGCAGGTTGTCGAAGTATACGTTTCCGACGATACTGGTCGCCTGTGGAGGCTTGAAGTCGAGCTGGCTGCGGCGCCGCACGGCGGAAGCGGCTTCCTCGGCGTTTACGTCGTGGACAACGCTTTTGGTCTAACAATTCTCGATTTCCCACTGGAAGAATACCTAAAGGCTTTGAAGGACACGCCGCTTTCGTTAACGTCACCGCTTGGCTGGCTTCGCTTCATGATGCTACCGCTGCTCCCGGCGCCCTTTGGGTTCAGTGGCTTCTACCCCCACCTCGTAAAGTTCTATGAGGCGCACGGCGTGCTCGCAGCCGTAGCCGTAGCCGCCGACGCCGCCCCCTTCCTCATCGCCGACATTCTATTCTGGACGGCATGGATAAACTTCTACGCAGCTCTCTTCAACTGCTTGCCGGCAGTGCCTCTCGACGGGGGGCTCGTATTCCGAGACATTTTAAAGCCTTTTGTCAGGCTGTTCACCAGAGGCGACGTAGAAAAAGTAACAAACATGATAGTCACAGCGCTCGCAATTTTCATCTTCGGCTCGATAGCTTTCATCGCCGCCGGACCATATCTGATATGAGGGCGGCACCTTCGTGGGCACAACAGCCAAGCACGAGCGGCAAGGCAAGAATAACAGCGAAGTATTTAAGGGAGCGGTGTCCAAATTCTCATGACGGAAATGTATGAGAACTACATTTTCGAGGGCGGCTCTTACAAGCACAGGAAGCTTGTGGAACTTATTGAGGACCTCGGCGGCTACATAATAACGAAGCGGATCTTCGCCCAGGAGGCGCAAATAACGTTTGCGGCGCCGATTGAGGACTACGAGCACATCGTGGCGTGCGTCAAGGAAATACAAGGCTCGATAAGGAAGGCTCCACTTCTGGGAACGGAGATCGCGGTCGTCGCACCCACGGTGACGAGGCACCATCTGCCGCACCCGCTTTGCGACATCGCCGAATTTCTGAGGCGGCGGGGCGCGCAGACGAACATGATAGGGCTCGCAAGGGGCGTGGGGCGGCGGATCGCACAGCTCACCAAGAGGGAGCGGGCGCTCATCGAAGAGCATGACGTCGCCGTCGTCTGCTTGGGGAACTTTAGGCGATGCATAGAAGAGAAGGTGAAGCTCTTTGCCGATTTGAACGTTCCGGTGGTCGTCACCGGACTTCCTGAGATCAAGGACGACTTGGAGGGCTGTATTTACGTCAGCGGCATCGGACGTTACCCACATCGCTTCAAGAGGCTGACGGAGATCGACCTTCTGAGGAACGTCGCCGACGCCGTCGAGCGTGCCGTCAAAGCGAAAAAGGAGGAGCTGAGCATGGATCCGCCGCTGGTCCCGCCTTTCTTCGTGAAGAATGAGATAGCGAGCCAAGTAGAGGATCTGAAATACACGGTCTCGCCGGGACCGATAGTCCTAAAGCTGAACGGCGTCAGAGTTAAGCTCCTTTTCGACTTGTATGCGAAGGACGTGTACAATGTGAGAGTCCTCGACTACAAGCTCGGCGAAATAAGTCGCATAAGAAGGTCGCAAATTAGGAATTACATCCTTGTGGACCTACTACCGAAGTCGTTGCTGCCAAGGACCATGCAAACAGAGGCGGCTTGACACGTCGGCGACGTTCCTCAGAAGGGAGAGCATGCTGAGATTGAGGTTTGCGGCGGCGTCACGCCCGAAAAGGGGTGAGACTGCGAGCGGAGACGCTTTCTTTTTCAAGGAATTTGATGAAAACGCATTGATTGTGATAGCGGACGGTTTGGGGCATGGCGAAGCCGCGGGCATAGCGGCGCAGAAGGTTTTAGAGTTTTCAGAACGTAATTTCGAGCTCGGTGTCGAGCTTGAGGCGTTCGTACGGCGCTGCCACGAGTTCCTTAGAGGGACAAGAGGTGTTGTTATGGGTGCCGCACTCGTAGATAAGGAAAAAGAAAAGCTGTCCTATGTGGGCGTGGGCAACATCACCGCACTGATAAAGACCGAAAGTAGACCGTACCATCTGACATCCATTGGCGGCATAGTTGGGTACAACCTCAGGAAGCTACGAAGGTTCGAATACCCGTTCGAGAGCGGCAGCGTGCTCATCATGTGCACCGATGGTATTTCGAGGTTCACACCTTCGGAATATGACTTTGCCGATCTAGAAAGCGCAGCCACAAAAATATTAGAGGAGCGTGGCAAGGACGATGACGACGCCACCATAGTTCTTGTTAAATGCATATAAGCCGTCGGGGGCGGCGTTTGAGCATACCGCTCATGAGGCTGTTATTCAGCCGCTCTAAACTTCAAAAATGCATCTTCTAGCTGTTCTCTGCTCGGAAGCCCCATCCTACACCCGTATTCTCTAATGCAAAACGCCGCCGCTATGTTTCCAAGTTTCCCGCAGTCTTCCAAGCGTCTTCCGCTCAGCACCCCATATAGGAAACCAGCGACGAAGGCGTCGCCAGCACCTGTGGTGTCCACAACCCTATCCACAGGGTACGCTTTGACGAGGTGCTGTTTTTCGCCGTCGGTCACATAGCAGCCGAGTTTCCCGAGCGTCACGCTCACAACATTCGCTCCCAAATCCACGAGGAATGCAGCGCCCTTCTCAGCAAGCCCCTCCTTAGTTTCGTTCTCGGTGCGCAGGCGCCCTTTAACAAGCGCCTCTAACTCCTCGAAACTGAGAAATAAGAAATCGCTCCTTTCCACGAGCTCTAAAATGTTGTCGAGCCCGAACTTGAAGCAGAGCATGCCAGGACTGAAGCTGAGCCTCGCCTTTAAGCGTCTTACAAGCGCCTTCTGCATCTCAAGCTGCTCACGGCTTACGAAAGAGCTTGTGTGGAGGATTTTTGCGCCGTTCACGTATTCGAGGTCGATGTCTTCGAGGTGGAGGTCGTCGTTGACGCCGGGTAAGATGTAGAGGGCACGCTCGCCGCTGGCGTCTACGAAGCTCATCGCTCTTCCGGTATGTCCTTCCGTTATTTTTATGTGGGATATGTCGACGTTCTCCCTGCGGAACTCTTCGAGTATGAACTTGCCTTCGCTGTCGTTGCCCACGACGCCGACGAAGCCGACGCTCAAGCCGAGGCGGGCAAGCCCGACTATGGTGTTCGCAGCGGAGCCGCCGGCAGCGCTTTTCACGTCTATGACGCCTACTTCCTCGCCGCCCCCTGCTATCCGCTCCACGACGTACAGAACGTCAAAATTCAGAGCGCCTAAGCCCACAACGTCCATATCTTAACAAAGGCGCTTCCAACTTAAATTTGGAGACGGCAACGATGACGCCCGTGATGGTGACTCTTATTCTTCCCAACTCGTCACAGTCTCAGCTGCTGTAGATCAGCAGGTGAGTTTATGTTCGTGAAAGTTTTGAGATTTTTGTCTATCTCCCTTAGCCATCGCATGGGTACAAACTTCACGTTTAAAGAGCGGAGGGGAGCTTTGATACTTTTTTCTCCTCTAAGTATCGAGTGTAGGGTTGCTCTTGCCATTGCTTTAGTCTTGTAGACTGCATGTAGCGGCTCTATATAGCCGTTGTTCCATTTCGGGACGGCGGCGTCCGCTCCTGACTCTTTAGCGACTTTGAATAGGAATTCCACGACTTCCGTGCGCACGAAAGGCATATCACAGCCGAGAACCACGGAATATTCCGCAGAAGTGGCGCTCAAGCCTGCGAGGATGCCAGCGAGCGGTCCGAAGCCCTTAAAGCTGTCGATCGCAATTTTGGCGTCGCAGATCTTCGCGACGGCATCCGCTTGCGTCTCGCTCCGCACGGCGACCACAAGCTCGTCGACGACGCCACGAACGGCGTCCGCCACCCACTTTATCAAGGGCTTGCCGCCGAACTCCAAGAAGCACTTTTCCTTACGTAGTCTCGTGCCCCTGCCGCCTGCTAGGATGACGGCGGCTCGCCGCCCCCGTGGCATCAAACTAGGTGGAAAAATAAAAAAATAAAATAAGATAGGAAGCAGTCACGCGGAAGCGGTCACGCCACAGCCTGCGTGTTTATGCTCCTCAGGATTCCTCAAGAGTCGCCTTGCGTAACAGTTCCACTTTCAGTAGGCGTTGATAGCCATTGATAGGCTTAGGTGCCTGAGGGCTAGCAAGTAAGCTGATGCTGTATGAACATCTAAACAGTTTTCTAGCTAGCGGGATAGCATCTACGGATGCGTATGCTGGGCTGACGAAGTGCAATCTCTCGCCAACTCCATAGCACCCCCAGAATTTATAAGTGATGGCGGTAAGCTATCGTCGGGACGACCCCGATGAAGAGGGCGAGGGGATGAGTACTAGTGAATCCGGGTTCGGCGAGGGGAGTCGAAAGCAATGGCTCCCGCAGCTGGGCCCGGAGGCATGGGTGATGCACTCCTACGTGGGTTCACCAACGCCCACGTAGGAGGAAACCCTTTTCTCCTGCGTGCTGGTTGGTAGCGGCACTACGCCGCATCCTACGCATCGACCTCGTAGCTCACCACGTCGAAAAGCCTGCCCATAAATACGAGGCTAAAAGGCTCGTTGCTCCAGTTTTCGACGGCTATAGGAATGTAAGCTGTTGTTCAAAAATGATAGAGCGTAGCTTGAGAAGTTTCTTCCAAAGCCCGACTTAGAGCTTGTTATTCCAAGCTTGAAGTTAAGGATGTTCCACCTTGGTAACGTGACGATCAACAGAATCCATCGCCGCTCTTGTATGTGCCTTTACCAACCTGGACTAAGTCAAGGTGCAATGCAGCAACGCCGCTGATATCGTTAAAGACGATGACGTCGTTTATTCTGGCTACTGTCAATATCCCACGCCACAAGAGCCAGGCAGTACCACATAGTGCATTCCGCAAAAGACGCAAGCTTCAGGCTCAGAGGTCGTGCTTCCTCAATGCTTTGGGATGATATTCCGTTCAAGCCGTTGCCGTTAAAGTGTCTCCTGCACGTCCTTTCCAATTGTGCTCCAGAGGATGTTGTCGTTGACACCCGCTACACTTCGTCAGCAGTTCAATTGTAGCCGAGTTACAACTCTTTAATGGATCCTCCGCTTCTGCCGTCCAGAACGGAAAGCCAGTACTTGTCAGAATTTCCTTCGACAGTAGAGTTCACAAGTACTTCGGGGACGTCATACCATTGCAGTCCACTGCTGAGGTCAGCACTCCGGATGTCACCGAACGAATTTTCCTAAAGGATGCGAGCGTCGGCGGTTATTTCCGTAACGTCACGCTTTCGGCGCTCGTCCCTCACGCTGCCGGCGTCTTAGCGGCACGTCCCAGCTCCATCACGTTGTAAGTGTAGAGGCGTTGCAGCAAGCTGTATTTGCTTCCCCGCCGTGCTTGCGTCGCTCTCGTTTGTGGCGTTTGTCCGCCGGCATCGGCGGCGACACCGACCGCAGCGCGCGCAGGCAACTTAGAGCCAGGAGCGAACACAACTCCAACTGCAATTTTAAAGGCTCTGCTTCTTTCGCATTCCCTTGCCATAGAGCAAGGTTTTTAAAGTTTTGACCTCTTTGTGACTTCTGACGCTGTCATTATAAGGAGCGACTGCTAAAGGTGAATACGATGACGAGCAGGAAGAAAGTGGAGTTCAAGCGGTACCTTTCAGGGGGAATAAAGAGGCTAGATGAGAGTTGGCGTCGTCCTAAGGGCATGCACAACAAGCTTAGAGAGCACGTTGCCGCAAAAGGTCCCAGGGTGCAGGTGGGATACGGGTCGCCGAGGGAGCTCAGGGGGACGCACCCTTGCGGGTTGCGGGAGGCGCTCGTGCACAACGTCAAGGAGCTTGAAGCCCTCGATCCGCAAAGCGTCGCCGTTAGGATTGCGAGCAACGTCGGTAGGAAGAAGAGGCTCGAGATAGAGGCGAAAGCCGCAGAACTTGGATTTAAGATTTTAAATCCTATCAGCTGATGCTTTGGTGCGAATGAATGGTGGCGTACGGCTTTGATCCTGAAAAACTGATAAAGCATGCGCAGAAGCTCGATTTAGACCTTGAGTTATACATAGTTTCGAGACAGGGAGTTTTAATAAGCTTTGAAGACGCGAGACGAGTGGTAGGCAGGGACGAGGAAGCGGGCGTCAGTATAAGAGTCGTGAAAGATAAAAAGCTGGGGCACTATTCTTTCCCGCTCAATTCTAGGGTCGACGAAAAAGTCGCTCTGGAAAAAGCTGTAAAAATAGCAAATGCTGGAAACAGGCGTGTAAAGAGGCCACCTTTCACTTTTACGGACTCCGTAACTGAGGTTTCAGGGCTTTACGACCCCGTGGGGAACATAGATTTCGAGGAGGGTGTGAAGCTTTGTGAGGACTGTATGAGGGCTATGCGGAGCATATTGAGGGGTGCTGGTGGCTTCCCAAGGAGGGAAGCAAAGCTTTCGCTTCACCTCTCAAGCTCCGTCGAGGAAGTAACCGTGACGAACACCTACGGTATTGAAAAACATGATAAAGCCACTTACTATTCATTTCGCGCGAGCTGCATAGCCGAGGGCGGTAGGAGTAGGGAAAGTACGGTGAAGCGTCGCTTTTCCGACTTAGATCCTGTTGAGCTTGCGGAATACGTTGCAGAGATGGCAATGGAGACCATGCCTAAAGACGTGATTCAGGAGGGCAGAGCTGACGTTCTACTACACCCTAAAGTGCTTTCACGTATTCTGAACGACGCGTTCGTGCCTTGCATCTGCGCAGACGTTGCGGGCGCGCTTCTGATGAGGGATAAAGTTGGTAAGATGGTGTTTAGCGAGCAGATAAGCGTGACGGACGACGGGACGCTCCCGGCGCTCGCGTTTTCAGCGCGTTTCGACGACGAAGGCTGGCCAACGCAGCGGAACGCAATTGTCGAGAAGGGGGTCTTCAAGGGTTTCCTCTACGATAACCTTTCGGCAATGTTCAACGAGACGTTGTCCACCGGGAATGCAAGGCGTGAGCACTACACGGCGGATGTCGCCGTGAAGCCGCATAACCTGCTCGTGGAGGCTGGAGACTACGACATGGAGGAGCTTTTTGAGGAGTGCGACGGCATTTTCGTCATAGATGCCCTGAGTGCGGCGAAGCCCACGTCAGGCGAGATAGATCTCGAAGTTTTAAGTGCGCTCAGAGTCAAGGATGGCGAGCTTCACTCTGCCTTGCATCCGTTTCACATTAAGACGAGCTTGCAGCATATCTTGGGCAGGGTCGCTGGAGTCTCAGACGTAAGAGAAGAAACCCCTGGGTACATTTGTCCTTACGTGCTTGTCAAAAGTGTGTATTGCTTCGCTTGAGGACATGAAGGTCTTGATATTCGAGCCATTCTGCGGCGCCGCTGGCGACATGGTCATTGGCTGTCTGCTCAGTCTTGGCGCACGCCTCTCTTTTGTGAAGCGTGTTGTTGACGCTCTCAGCTTAGGCATAGAACTTAAAGTCGGAAGCGTGGAGCGTGGCGGGGTCTCGGCGGTGCGTGTAGAAGTACGTTGTGAGGGTGAGGACGCAAAAGCGGAGGCAGGGGGTAGAGATTATGCCGAAATACTGAGAATTCTGGAGTCGGCGGCGAGGCGGGGCTCGATCGAGCAGAACATCATCGAAAGCTCGTTAAGGGTTTTCGAGCGGCTGGCGGCAGCAGAAGCTAGGATACACGGCGTCCCTAAGGAAAGAGTGCGGTTTCACGAGCTTGGCGCCTACGACACGATAGCGGATGTGGTGGGCGCGTGTGCGGCATTTCACGACTTGGTCGAGCGGGACGGGATCGAGAAGGTTTTAAGCACGCCGGTGGCGGTTGGCGGCGGTTTTGTGGAGGTTTACGGAGCGCCTCAAGATGGAAAGGAGCAGCGGAAGCTGCCGGTGCCAGCGCCGGCGACGCTCGAAATTCTAAGAGGCAGCCGCTTGACGCTCAGAGGCGGACCGTTGGAGGCGGAGCTTCTCACACCGACGGGTGCTGCTCTGCTCTCTGAGTTCGTGCAAGAAATGGTGCGTTTCCTGCCGGAGATGCGTGTTGAAAAAGTAGGTTACGGTGCCGGCGCTCGTGAGTTCAAGGCGGTGCCGAACGTCTTGCGGGCGACGATGGGCATGCTTGAAAAAAGTAGCGATGAGGCTGGAGACGTTGGCTTACTGAAGGATGAAGTAGAAGTTCTCGAGACGAACGTGGACGACGTTACTGGTGAGATTCTTGGAAATTTAGTGGAGGTGTTGATGAGGGAAGGGGCGTTAGACGTTGCAGTTTTGCCAGCGACGATGAAGAAAGGGCGGGCTGGACACGTAATAAAGGTCTTGACAAAGCCTGAAGACGCCCACAGACTTGCTCGCAGAATAATCGAGGAGTCGGGGACACTGGGCGTCCGTATAATACCAACGAAGCACCGGCTCATCGCTCGGCGGCGCCTCGACACCGTTAAGATAAGAATTCACGGCGAGGAGCGTGCGGTGACCGTTAAGATCGCAGAGGATGCGCTCGGCAACGTTCTGAACGTCTCCGCCGAGTTCGAGGATGCAAAAAAAGCGGCGGAGGAGTTAGGCGTGCCGGTGCGTGAGGTCATGCGTGCCGCCGAGGAGGCTGCGAGGCGGAGGCTGGGTCGTGGCTGACGCCGTATCGTCGGCGGCGTGACGTGAGAAGCGACCTCCGTCCACGACTAAGGGGCTTCCGCCGGAAGCTTTAATCGAGCGAGAGGGTGCAGAGCGGCACGGCGTGCGTGAGTGAAGTGAGCGAGCGAGTTGCGTCCCGTCGCGTCGGGCTGCGCACAGCCCTGCCCGCACCTTCACTTTCCCTGTTCATCTCCTGCCCACGGGCGAACCCCTCTTAGCGACCGAGGTGGGGCGATCACGGCTTTGAGAGATATGTGTTCTGCATAGCAGATGAGGAGAATTGGCATCAAAAATTAAAAATTTGGAACGCCTCCGAGCATCACAGGAACACGATTCGAGGCAAATTTGGAGGCAAGTTCCTGATTATCTGAAGCAGGGGAGGGGCTCTTTAACTCTCTGTTGCTGTAAGTCCCTTCCGTGAGGGGGGATACAGCAGGGGGGCGGGAGGTAAGTTTTTGTTCCCTGAACGTATTATTGCTATTGCGAGGTGGTCTAGGGCTGGGACGCCCGAAGTCACGCCCGTGTGACCGATGACGGAAATGAGGTCGACACGAAAGGTGGATGAAGCGGAAGCTCCGCCCATAAGGAGTAGTTCACTCATAGTCTCTTCCCACTCCAATCCCACCGAATAAAGCGATAAGAGTGAGTCAAGCCAGCCTTTCAGCACTGCCCAATCACGCATTTCCGTTGTAGGGTTGTAACTTAACGGCTTGGCGGCAGCGACGAGCGTCCGTGCCGACGAATAAAGTTAAAATCTCAGATAGCGAACATTAAAGTGGATGGAAAAAAAGAAGTTCATCAAAGACCTCAGAGAGGGCGAAGAGGTGGATGATTTCTTTTTGGTTGTCGGGAAGGAGTTACGAGAGTTTAGGACGAAACCTGGAAGTTTCTTGCAATTAAGGCTCACAGACGGCACCGGCAGTGTGAGTGCAAGATGCTGGGAGGGCGCCGAGGAGGTCTTCGCCCTCGTGAACGTCGGCGACGTCGTCCACATTAAAGGTGTGGTCGAATCTTTCCAGGACGAACTCCAAATCATATTTGAGCCCTACGACATAAGTAGGTGCGATGAGCTTTCGCCACGGGATCTGCTGCCAAAAGCTGAGAAGGATGTAGATGCTTTGCTTTCTGAGATACGAGCGACGGCGCTCTCTTTTAGGAATGAGCATTTACGACGGCTCGTTCTCTCGTTTCTTGATGATGAAGCCTTTGTGGAGAAGTTCAAAGCGGCGCCCGCCGCTAAAACCTACCATCATCCCTACATCGGCGGGCTTATCGAGCACACGCATGCAGTTATGAAGATCTGCGAGCTGCTCGCCGAACTTTATGGTGAGCTTGACAAGGATTTGCTGCTCACCGGCGCCATACTGCATGACATCGGGAAGGTTCGAGGCTACGAGTTCGAAAACACAATAGACGTGAGCGTGGAAGGTGGGCTCATCGGGCACGTCTTCCTCAGCCTCGAAATGCTGGACGAGAAGTTTGAAGAGCTCTCGAAACAGGGCTTTGAGGTACCTGAGGAGCTCCGCTTGAAACTGCGGCATCTGATCACGAGTCACCACTGCCATCGGAAATGGGGCTCGCCGATCGAGCCGAGGTTTGCGGAGGCGAGCGCTCTATGCTATGCGGACCTCCTCGATGCGAGGGTCAACGAGTTTTTGCTGGCACAGAGAGCCGCTTTGCAGGAGCGGGAGCGCCGGGAGGGTGAGGGCGTTTGGAGCGACTTCAGCAAGAGCCTTCGTACTTTCCTCTATCTCGGAACTAAGGACGAGGGCGGCGGGGAGGAGTGATTTTTGTCGGCAGCTTCGAGATAAATACTAACGATGCAGACCAAAAGCATCTTAAGCCAGATCCGGCTGCCTGACATCTTCAGCGTGCTCAACGCTCTTTTTGGTTTTTCCGCCATACTCTGGGCGAACGTCAGCTTGGAGGCAGCATTACTTCTAATCCTGCTCGCAGCGCTATGTGACGGCATAGATGGCGTCGTCGCACGGGGCTTTGAGCGCTCCGAGCTTGGTTTGTTCCTTGACTCCTTCGCGGACTTTATTTCCTTCGGCGTGGCGCCGTCCTACGCCGTCTATGTTGTGTTCCCGCATGCGCTTACATGTGCGTTCTGTGGCGCTTACGTCACGTGCGGGATGCTCCGCCTCGCACGGTTCAACGTCACGTCCCTGAGTCGAGGTTACGACGTTGAGGGCTTTGAGGGCTTGCCGATAACCGCCAGCGGCATATTCCTGTCCTCGTTGCTGCTGACGTTACTACATCATCTCGGAAGCTTTGCCGCTTTCGCGGTCGTGATGTCGGTGGGCGTCCTCCTGAGCGTATTGATGATCAGTAGGGTGGCGTATCCGAAAATTAACGGCGTCCCGCAGGCGTGCGGCGGCGCCGCCGTTCTGATTCTTCTCGTGTTTTATGCTTTATCATTGCCGCTTTTTTATCCAGCTGCCGTCCTTCTTGCTTTAATAAGCATTTATGCATGTATACCTCTCTTAGGGGGGAGTTGAATGTCAGGAGACGTTTCCGATAGAGATATTGCGGCTTTCGAAGCGGGAATAAAGCTCGGCGCCCTTTATCATCAGTTCATCGGGACGCCGCTGAGTCTTGAGACCGTCGAGGTGGTGGAGAACGCTATCTCGAGAAGCGTCTCCTTACAGCCTTACGTGAAGGCTGTTAAAGTTAGGATAGATAGAGAGAAGGTTAGAGTGCGGACTACGAGATTTGGCTACTGTGAGCTCTGTGGCGACATGCTTGACGTGCAACTCGTCGTCGAGTACCGAGGCGTCAAAGTACATGCGAGTTTGAAGTTCGACGGTGAATATCCGCTGATGTTTCTGGAGAGTGTGGAGAGCCATTGAACTACGAGCGTGGGGCTGTAGGGAAGTAAGTTTTGGTATCCTGAGAGGTAAATGATTGATGAGCTGCCTCCATCTCCGTACGTGTAAATAGGGTTTGCCGACAGCTTCGAGTTTTGATGACATTCGTATACGATTCATACGAATGTCAGCAATACATTTATATAGAGGAGAGATGAAAAGCTATGAGCGAGAGACGCGAAGCCGAAGGCTGATGAGCGTGAGCGAGAGGAGAGAAGCCTCAGATGTGGGGACTTCCGCTTGCCCCGAAGGCCTTCTATGAAGTCTCTGGAGAGAGACAGAGAAGGAAGGCTTCCGATACGAATGTTATCAAATGTCATCGGAAGCCAAAACGGTTCCAGTTCATGCCCCGCCTAAGGTTCTGGGGTCGGTTATTCTCCCTTTGACGGCGCTCGCCGCCGCAGTCTCAGGGCTGCAAAGGTATATTTCGGCGTTGTTGTTGCCCATACGCCCTTTAAAGTTGCGGTTTTGCGTGGAAAGTGCGACGTCGCCGTCTGAAAGCGCAAATGTACGTCCTATGCAGAAAGAACAGCTAGGCGGGACGAGCATGCCGCCCGCCCTCAAAAATATCTCGATAAGCCCCTCCTTTATTGCATCAAGCAACACCCTGCGGGATGCTGGGCACACAATCAATCTCACACCGCGTGCCACCTTCCGTCCCTTTAAAATCCGGGCAGCAGCTCTTAAGTCCTCAAGCCGCCCGTTCGTGCAAGAGCCTATGCAGACGACATTCACCTCCAGCCCCTCAACTTCGGAGACGCTCTTCACATTCTCGACACGATGCGGGCATGCTACTAGCGGCTCCAGCTTCTCCGCCTCGATCACAAGCTCGTTCGCGTACTCTGCATCAGAATCCGGCTCAAGCTCACGAAACTCCCGCTCCCTCCCGTGCCTCCTCAAGAACTCACGGACTCGCTCGTCGGCTGCGCAAAGCCCACATTTCGCTCCAACTTCAACTGCCATGTTAGAGAGCGTCGCCCTTGCCTCGACGCTCATTTTCTCGACGGTGCTGCCCGAAAACTCAACGCTCATGTAAGCTGCGCCGTCCTCGCCGATTTCCCCTATAAAATCGAGAAAAACGTCTTTTGAGGAGACGTGCGGCGGCAGCTCGCCCTCCACCACGACTCTGAAGCTCTCAGGCACTTTTATCCAAGTCTTTCCGAACGCCAGTATGGCGGCGACGTCGGTGGAGCCCATACCCGTGGCGAACGCTCCGAGAGCGCCGTGCGTCGTTGAGTGCGAATCTGCACCTATGATTATCTTGAATGGCGCTGCAAAATTCTCAAGGATCAGCTGGTGGCAAATGCCATCGCCGTTTTCGAAGAGTGTTATGCCGTTTTCTTCGGCGAATCTTCGCATGAAAGCGTGAACGTTCGCTGCTCGTTCAGAAGGCGGCGGAGTCGCGTGGTCACATATTGCTACGACCTTCGAAGCATCGAAAACCTTGTGGACGCCAAGCTTCTCCATCTGTTGGATCGCCAGCGGTAGCGTCCCGTCATGCGCGAACACCAAATCCACGTCGAGTGTCAGAATCTCGCCAACCTCCACGTCCCTCCCGATACGGGCACTCAAAATCTTTTCTACTAACGTTTTACCTCCCACCCTCATCCCTACACCTCTTTTCTTCCATAAGATCCATCTCAAAAACTTCAGAACTAAGGAAAAATTCTAGGATGTCTCTCACCTTCGCATCTTCCTGCACGTCCTTAGAACCTATCTTTGCAACTACACCGCGTACGTTCTCTTCAAACTCACCTACGAGTATCTTCGGTAATTCACTGCTCTTAAAGCCCTCCACGAGCACGAAATCAAAACCTTGAGCCTCGAGCTCCTGAAGCAACTCTTTTAACTCTTTTTTCCGCTCAACACGCATGACTCTGTCCCCTTCTATCTCCACACCTACGACGACGCTCGCTCCTGCTTCTAAAATGCGATGCGTATCTTTCCCAGGAACGTCAAGCTCCTGCGCATGCTTTATGTATGCTACCCGCCCGTAACGCCGCAACTCCGAAACCAAGCGTTCAATGAGCGTAGTTTTCCCTACCTTCCTCCGCCCGACGATGCTTGCGACCTTCATCTCCCATGGAAAAGTTTATGCTGTAACAACAAGTGGTTGAAATTTTTAAAGGGTGTGCCGCTGTGCCAATCTCGCTCTTCAGACAACCCCGCTCAGAAAGCAGCGAGAGCCGTCTCAAATTGCCAGAACTGGATGAAGTAGAAGTTGCTGACGTTAGGAAGTTCCTCAGCGGAGAAGAGCGAAATTGCGATGAATGGATCCGGTTTAAGAGCAGCGAAAATCCGGCTTGTCGGCGCCAGCATCTATTCAAAGAGAAGCCTCCGATCCTAAATACTGCGGCTCGTGGTTGTCGCTCAATAAACGGACATCCGTCCCAGAATTCATAAACGGGTGGGCACTGAAATCGCTGGTCTGCTGGCTGCTTTTGCCGCCGGGGACTTCAACCCTTCCCTTTAATCTTGGCTTTTTAAGATGGGACAAAAAGCTTTAACTTCTAAGATAGTAACTAAAAGTGAGCCTTGGTAGCTCAGCGGTAGAGCGCCTCTCTGGTAAGGAGGAGGTCGCGGGTTCGAATCCCGCCCAAGGCTTCGCAAATTAATTCACCCAATTTCCTTGCTCCCTTCTCGATGACGGCGGCGGCATTCACGACTCTCTGGAGCAGCCCAGCCAGCAGGGGCGGCGCCGGCTCGATCGCCGAAGCTGAAAGCCGGCGAGGAAGGGTGTGGGGAAGACGGTTGCGATAGTGGGAGCGAAGATCTGGAGAGGATTGTGAAGTAGGCTACAAGGTCATCCCGAGGCGTCCTACAAGTGGAAGGAGAAACTGGTCTCGTGGATCGAGCTGAAGCGGCGCCGCATTTTTGAAGTTGGGACTCAAACTATAACCGTAGCGACCCACGTGTGATGATGCGCAACGAGATCGGCGTCGCCGCATCCATCTTCGCCCCGTGTGGGTGAGTACAGGCGCCCCGCAGTCCACGGGGCGTGATGAGCGGACGGCTTCCTCTGAAGAGCGTATTGATGTGGATCTGCGACGACCATCACATTTCGTTCCGCCTGTCGAGATCATGGCACGGGCAGCCGGGAAGCAGATGGTGGAGGACATGCTGGCGATGCTCGACCCCGAGGACCAGATAGAGATTCTGAAGGCGGCAGAGGAGAACCTTCGGAAAATGTGAAGCTCTGTAAACTCTTCTGACCAAAACCAAAAGTCTTATGTAAGAATCTTTCATAACCCTATTTCGTGAGCGAGGAGAAAATCGATATAGGAAAACTGCCTTGGAGGAGGAGTTCTGACTTCAGAGAGAAGTTCTCCGATGTAATGAGGGTTGGCGTTGTGGGTGAGAGAGGAGTCTTTTTGGAATTCGGGCATCTTGATAACGACGGCTACGGGGAGGATGGGCGTCCTATGGACCCGCACATTAGTTGGCATACTAGAATCATCATCAGTTTTGAGCACTTGAAAGCCATCTCACAAGTTTTAACTGACATCGTGAAAAGGGAGGAAGCTAAAAAGGAGGGGTAGTAAGGTGAGAAGTGAAGGCTTAAGCTCACATGAGGAGGTATCAATTCTAAGAATTAAAACAGTGTTTCGACCTGAGTTTGTAGGGCGCGAGAGCAGCAGCATTACACCAATGTTTTCAGTGGATTTGCGGGAGCTAACACTTACTAAGAACCTTATCAGACCTGGCGTCTCGACAGGTGAAGAAGTTGAATTTTGGTGCGGAACAGTAACCGATAAGCAGATCGACAAGCGGGAACTGGAATTGATTTCGAAGCATCTTGAGGAGGCGGAGAAGTGCAGGAGGAACGCTGAGGATCTAATGAGGCGAGACGAGTGGGTGAAGGCTGGGGAGATACTGTGGGGGGCCGTGTTGAAGAAAATACACGCTCTGGGTCGGCTTATTGGAATTCGAGGAACAAAAAAAGAGCATAGATTGGAAGTTCTCAAACGCGTTCTGAGCGAGGACGAGGTTAAAGAGTTGTATAAGGAGGGTGCGCTCCAGCTCCATGTAAACTTCTACACTGGGGACATAGAGTTTAAAGCTGAAGAACTTGGTATAGATCCAAGAGAGCTTTTCGATGAGTATTGGAACAAGGCTCAGCGGCTTTTTGACATCCTGAATGATCAGATCAAAGAGCGAGTAGATCAGAGTCAGACTGTCCTCAAGCTGGTGGAACGCTAAAGAGGTGTCACAACTGTGATGGATAAGCCCTCCTGCGGCGGAGGGGGTGTCCTCGGGTGTTTTTCCGGCGTCAGGAGTATGCTTTGAACCTCGGCGGGTAGCCCGCCCAAGGCTCTCTTTTTCTACGGCAATTTTATTAGGAGCGACGCCCTAGGAAGATAGATGAGCAAAAAAATACTGCAGGTGGCGCTCGACGTTCTCGAACTGGAAAGAGCTATTCAAATAGCAAAGGAAAGCATAGAGGGTGGCGCAGACTGGCTTGAAGCAGGGACGCCGCTAATAAAAAGCGAGGGCATGAATGCCGTTCGAGCGTTAAGGGAAGCGTTTCCCAACCGCAAGATCGTAGCGGACATGAAGACTATAGACACCGGCGCCATCGAAGTTGAAATGGCGGCGAAGTCCGGCGCAAGCATCGTGGCGATCCTCGGCGTATCCGACGACTCCACGATAAAGGATGCAGTGCGCTCCGCCCGGAAGTACGGCGTGGAGCTCATGGTGGACATCATGAACCACGAGGATCCGGTGCGGCGCGCGAGAGAAGTTGTGGAGATGGGCGTGGACTACGTGTGCGTGCATGTTGGTATCGACCAGCAGATGATGGGCATGGACCCACTTGACATCCTGCAGAAGGTCGCAGAGCAGGTGAGCGTCCCGATAGCGGTTGGCGGCGGGCTTGACGCTGAAGGCGCCGCAGCTGCCGTCAGTATGGGCGCCGATATAGTCATCGTCGGCGGCAACATCATAAGGTCGGCGAACGTCACGGAGTCCGCACGCAAAATCCGAGAAGCCATAGACTCCGCCCAAGTGAAGGTGCGGAAGAGAAAGGACATGGAGGAGGAGATTCGAGAGATCTTCATGAAGGTTTCAACGCCGAACATCAGCGACGCGATGCACCGTAAGGGCGTGATGCTGGGCATAAAGCCTATTGTCGAAGGCGTGAAGATGGTCGGGAAGGCGGTGACCGTCCAGACGTTCGAGGGCGATTGGGCAAAACCCGTGGAGGCGAGCGACGTCGCTGGCGAGGGCGACGTCATCGTGATCTATGCAGGATCGCACGAAACTGCGGTCTGGGGCGAACTTGCGTCCTGGGGTTGCAAGAGTAAGGGAATCGCTGGCGTGGTTATCGATGGCGCTGTCCGTGACGTCGACGAAATCCGTAGAATAAAGTTCCCGGTGTTCGCACGGCATATAGTTCCGAACGCCGGCGAGCCTAAGGGCTTCGGGGAGATAAACGCCGAGATAAAGTGTGGAGGGCAGGAAGTAAAGCCCGGCGACTGGATCGTCGGTGACGACAACGGCGTCGTCGTGGTCCCGAAGGAACGAGCTTATGAGATCGCAAGACGTGCGCTTGAGGTTTGGAAGATGGAAGAGAGGGTGAGGGCCGAAATAAAAAGAGGAAAGACCCTATCACAGGTCCTTGAACTTTATAAGTGGGAGAAGAAGTGAGGTACCCAGTCCTGTGGGCTGCTCCACGGCTAAAGCCGGGAGCTTCACGCCTCTCAGCTCAGCCCAGGCTTCTTGAGGGCAACCTGCCCGGAGCCCGAGCCTCACGACGTGTTCAGGGCGGCTCACGCAGCCCCTGACTGGAGCCTATAGCCCCAGCCTCGTCGAAGAGAATATAGACGAACGAGAATTTAAATCTATCGGATTCATCTCACGGTTAAAACCGTAAGCTTTCTCGCCGACATTTTGTAACGCCTCACCTCATTATCTAAAGCAACCCTTAGCATGTGTGTGACCTCCTCCCCTCACCGAGGGGCATCAGCAAGGGGAGGTTCCCAGTTCATCCCCCCGCCCGGCGGCGCCCTCAGCCTCCCGGGCAGAGGGCGCGGTGTCGAGGGCTTGACCTTCGGACCGCCCGACTCAAGCCCGCACCGCGGGCGATAAAGGATACGATGATGATGTTATATAAATACATTCCCACCCACATCACCTGCTGCACCTTTGAAAGGCGGGAATTAGCAGCAACAACATTCTTAAATATCAGGAGAATGCATCAGCTACGATGAAGCTTAATTCAGTAAAATACGTTTGAACGATAGGTCCGGACGGCAGTTGGTGCGGATGAAGCGCCGCCCGCGGGATATCAAAGGTAATATTTAAATAGTGTGCCAATGAACTTCTTCTCAAAGACATCGTGTCTATACGGCGCAGCCGCTTCCCTCGTAAAATCGACAACGGGAGTCAGTAAATGTTAGAGGAATTAGAGGCGAGAAGGGACGATTTGGCAAGGAAGGCAGCGGAGTACGAGGTGTTGCGCAACAGGCTGAACGCAGAGGCGAAGAAGTGGGCGGAAATACGGAACGAGCTAAATAAAAAGGTTCAGGAGACTATTGAAAAGGCTAAGGAGTACAGGAGGCTGCGGGACGAGAACAACGAGAAGGTCACGGAGATGAAGGCGAAGCGGGACGAGCTGAACGAGCAGGTTCGCCAGTGCTACGCAGAAATAGAGAAGTTGCGTAGGAAGAACGGCGTGAGAGTGGACATCATACGCTCCTTTGAAGAGCTGCGACGTCGTATAGATGAGCTTGAATTGCGGCAGCAGACACGAGTGATGAGCATCGAGCAGGAGCGGCAGCTGGTTGCGAGAATTGCAGAGCTCAGGCGGGAGCTTGACGCTAAGATGAAGGAGCTGGAGCGGGATAAAAAACTGAAAGAGCTGCTGGAAAAGGCGAAAGCCCTTAAGGCCGAAGCCGATGAGTATCATAAGCAGCTCATAAAATACGCAAGGCTTGCTCAGCAATATCACGAAAGCATGGTCGAATGCTACAAAGAAGCAGACCGTCTTCGCGCTAAGGCGGATGCAGCGCATCAGAAGTTTCTCGAAGCGCAACGCTCTGCCGACGAGGCACACCGCCAGTTCGTCAGATATAGCAGAGATGCCCGCGACTTCGATCGGGTCATCAAGGGCATCTATCGCAAAATGTACGAAGATCGGGAGTTCAGAGAACGCCTAGAGGCGCGCAAGAAGGCGAAGGAGATCTACGAGAGATTCATGGAGGGTAAAAAGATAAGCACTGAAGACCTGCTGTTACTGCAACGCTCAAGGCTGCTCTGAGATGATGCGGGTCGCGGTCTTAGGGCCCGAAGGCACGTTCTCGGAAAATGCCGCAAGGCTCTGGTTAAAGGTGAACAGGGTAAATTTCCAATTGAAATACTATGATTCGATTTCAGATATCTTTGATGGCATCCTCAAAGGCGATGCGGATTACGGTGTCGTTCCCATTGAGAACTCCTTGGAAGGCTCCGTCGGGGAGACCCTCGACCTCCTGTCAAAGGAGCCTGTGAAGATAGTCGCTGAGGTCTTGGTCCCAATAAAGATATGCTTACTAGCTCGTGGCGAGCTCTCCGATGTCAAAATAATAATGTCGCACCCCCACGCCTTGGCTCAGTGTCGTGAATTTCTGAGGTCGTTAAAAGGTAAAGTGGAGGTGCGGGCAACGGGGAGCACTGCGCACGCCGCAAAGCTCGCTGAGGAGTTCAAAGAGGTTGCAGCTCTCGCCTCCGAGGATTCTGCATCGAAATATAATCTGAAGGTGCTCGCTAGGGACGTGCAGGATAGGAACAGCATCACGAGGTTCATAGTGATTGCAAGGGAGGACGCTGAGATCGACAGCGAGCCGACAGGAAACGATAAAACCTCAATCATACTGTATCTGAAAGACAGACCCGGTGCCCTTTACGAAGTTCTGGGCGAATTTGCAAAAAGAAAAATAAACTTGACGAAGATAGAGTCGAGACCGTCGAAGCGGGCGCTCGGCGATTATATGTTCCATATAGATTGCGAGGGACACGTGAAGGACGAGAAAGTGAAAGAGGCTTTGCTCCGCATAAGCGAGAAGGCGGAAATGCTTAAGATCTTAGGCTCATACCCCAAAGCTAGCTGAGCAGCGGCTCGTAAGCCTTCTTATTACGCCTTACGAGCGAATAATTTTCGTCGCGCAGCCGTCTCAGCAGGTCTATGTCAAGCTGTACGATAATAACCTCCGGCTCGTTTTCGTCCTTCGGTTTTGCAAGCAGCCCCCAAGGCGCAGCCGCCAAGCTCCGCCCAACTATTTTGTTTCCGAAAGGCGAAACGCCGACGCCGCCGGTTTTTAAGATGAAGAAGCTGTTGTCGTAAGCTCTTGCGACGAAAATACACTGACGAGCGTCTTTAGTCGGGTCATTTTCGTAAAAGCGTGAGATCACGGGGTTTATAACTATGTCAGCACCAAGTAGCCCGAGCAGACGCCCCGCTTCTGGATAAAGGACGTCCGCGCACACGAGGACGCCGATTTTGAAGCCTCGGCACGATGCAACACTGAACGAGTCGCCGCAGGAAAGCCCCCACCGCTCTTCGCCTTCTGTGAGATGTACCTTTCTTTGTTTCAAGAGCAATTCGCCGCCGTCGTACACCAAGCAGGTGTTGAAGTATTTCGCTTTTGCATCTATTTTCTCTTCTTTCTCCAAAACGGTTCCAGCGAGTACCACACCGTACTTTGCGGAAAGCTTCCTCAGAAAACCTACGGTACGCTCATATGTTTCTTCGTGAACGTCCGCTGGCGTCTTACCCTTAAAAGATTCAGCAAAGAAGTATTCCGGTAGACATATCAGCTCCGCCCCTGCGGAAGCCGCTTCTGAGACCAAAAGCGATGCCTCCTCCAGATTCTCATCGAGCGTTCTTCCCACCCGCATCTGGATGATAGCTGCGATGAGCATCAGAAGCATTTATGCTTCGTCTTTTAATTTGTTTGAGCTTTGATGCACGTAAGAGATGACAATTCAACGGCTGGGTGAGCAGCGTCAAATTCAAATAACCCGCAGGATACTATTTTAAGTTCCAACGATAAGTAGTGAAGAAGCCTAAATGGCGCCCCGCCTTTTCAAAGGCGGGTAAGGGCGCCGAAACGACGGACGTGAACTACCCCTTGCTTACGCAAGGGGCTTCTCCGTTCCACGCCTTCAGGCTGAGGCTCCACGGGTTCAGGGCTGCTCACGACACTCCATTCCACCGGACTCGTTATCCGATGGCTACACGCCACTCAACTCTTCCCGCAAGGACGGCATCGGAAACCTTCCAACCTTTAGAGATTCAAAGTTTAAAACTACCTCCAAACCCCACCTCCCCTGTATCCCCTCGCTCGCAAGGGTC
>Ga0209411_100012_pt1 | contig 30205 bp, 31 predicted proteins | sample Mar14336cmmetaG_FD_185479 | JGI IMG/M metagenome (GOLD analysis project Ga0209411, IMG submission 185479) | Marine hydrothermal vent microbial communities from Guaymas Basin, Gulf of California to study Microbial Dark Matter (Phase II) - Marker... ... | reverse complement strand
GGGCTTTGGCGGCTGTGGGCGTGGCACTCGACGCACCACTTCCGGTACCGCCGCCCGTTCATCCGCCTCAACTTCAGCTACAACGTCGTCGACAACATCCTCGACTTCCTTATGTGGAACGTCTGGTGATTCCTCTTCCCATCAAAGCGTAAAAGCAGGTGTGAGGCGCTTAGCACGAACAACAGTGAAGAAATCAAAAATTCAGAACTTCACAATATTTTTCAGGTCCTTCTTGTCAAAGCTAAAGCTGCCTTCCACCTCCAAATCTGAAGGAAGGACGCCGCCGAGCTTAGCCCGTAGTATCAAATCTGCAATCTCATAGTTTATCACCTTCGCAACGCCGACTATCGAAGTTGTAGGTCTAGGATTGACGTCCACGACGTAAGGCTCCTCGCCGAGCACGATATCTATGCCGACGTAGCCCTCGCAGCCCATGACACGGATGACTTCCTCAGCGATGGCAAAAACATGCCTCTTGACGCTTTCAGGAACGGGATAGGGAACTAAGCCGCCCTCGTAGCTTATCTTCGAGTTTATTCTTATGAACTGCTTGTTTATCGTCAGCGGGAGCGGCGAAGACGCCGCGCAGAGCGAGCATGAAACGCCGGCGGGGCTTATCATGCTGACGCTTATATGTTCGCCGTCGAGGAACTCCGTGGCTATGAATTCCTTGCCCTCAGGGATTCTAAGCGGCGTGCTGATGTCTATCAGAAAAGTGTCTTCGGCAGCGCACCCGAATCTCGGCTTTATTACGTAGTAACGATTCTCCTGCATCCGTAGTTCGGCGTTCCGAAGCCCGACACTGGAAAAATCCTCAATGCTCAGCGTTCTCGGCACCGGGATGCCGGCGTCCTCTAAGATTTTAGTCGTGAGGAGCTTATCCGCACATTTACGTGCGGCGTGCGGCGGACAGCCAAGGTTAAATGTCCTGCTTTCCACGATTTTCGTAAGCTCGAAGATAAATTCGTCCGGCGCTATCACGAGGGCAGCGTCGCAGTCTCCTGCATTCTTCTCGACCCAGCCGTCGAAATCCGAGACGCCGCTTGGATATACTATTTCATGACCTATTCGCTCGAAGCTCGCTTTTAAGGTGAAAAGCATCGCCCTACCCTCAGCTAGGAGAGCCTCCTCGCCAGTGCCCACCGCATACTCTGCAAGCATTATTTTCAAGCTACCTTGCCCCCTCAGGACTTCTTCACGAGGGTCTTCCCTTGCTCGGCCAGTCTCGCAAGCACCAATAGTATGTTTAAGAAGCGGTCGCTCGTCATCGGTTTCCCCAAAGCCTTCTCCCAACTTTCTTTTATCTCTATAAACCTCTTTTCTGTGTCTTTTGACACTTCGATGACCGCAAGCTCCTCCTTTTTGACCTCTATCCCCTTTTCCTCCTTAGCTTCCTCCTTCTTTTTGGGCTTAGCTTTTTTCTTCTCAGCTCTAAGGTCCGCGACGGAGTAACCAAGGGCGTTTATCGCCCGCAGCACCGTCGCCAACTTCAACGGCTTCTCTCGTATCTTGTTCTCTTCCTCCAGTATTTCCTCCGCGGTTATCTCGCCTCGCTCTATCTTCTCCTTGTATTTAAGAATCCATTTCGGTACGTCCCCCAACGCGATCACCTCCCAGAGACGGCTCATACCAGCAAAGCGGATCCTCTGCTAGGATGTCCCCTGTGAACGCGTAGGTGCGTCCCCGGCAGCCGCCGCAGACGTATCGCAGTTCACACCTTCCACATTTCCCCTTCAATTCCCTACTTCTTAACTTTTTCAAAGTTTCCGAATCTTCCCAGATGTCCTTAAGAGAGCGTTCCCGAAGGTCGCCGACCACGAGGCGTAACGTCGGGCACGGGAGGACCTTGCCATCTGGTGTGATGCCATATGCGAAAATTCCGGCGTTACAACCCACATTGACGGCGCTGCAAAACGGGTCTGCAATCATTTTCAGCAAGGCAACGTCCTCGCTTATGATGTAACGGTCTTCGAAAGCGACCCGCCACTCCCCGTAAGTTCGCTTCTTCTCAAGCAAAAACTCTTGCATCCGCCTGCGTTCATCCTTGTTCAGCATGAGTTCCGGATACCTCTCGCCTCTGCCGAACGGTATGAATTCGTTTACGACGACCGCCGCTCCCAGCCCCATTGCCAGATCTACGACCGTTGGTACTTCATTGTAATTCAAGCGAGAGACCGTCATCTCAATTATTGCGAAAATTCCAGCATTCCTACATGCCTTCAACGCTCGTAGAGCTTTTTCGTAAGTACCTGCGCCACGCATAACGTCGTGACTCTTCGGTCCGTCGAGGCTAACTTTCACTTGACTCACTCCAGCAGCCTTGAGTTTTTTCGCAAGCTCTTCGTCAAGCAGGAGCCCGTTGGTGTTTATCCCAACGCTCATGAAAAGCGATGCGTAGCTTATGATTTCGAAAATGTCACTGCGTACCAGCGGCTCGCCACCGAGGAGCATGAGAGACTGCGTCCCTGCTTGTGAAATGTCTTCTATGACATCAAAAGCCTCCTCCAAGCTGAGTTCATTGCTCAGCGCCTCCCCTGAGGACAGCCCACAATACTTACAACGCAAGTTACAGGCGTTTGTCACCTCCCAAGCAGCTGAGAACGGCACGGAGCGACGGACCCACTTCCGAAATTTATGGTGTGTGAAGTCTAATATGTCTTCGACGTCGAACTCATCTTTAAGGACTTCCACTGCGTTCATACGCCTTTTCATTATGGTGAATTGTGCTTCAAAAGTTTTGTAGTTTTGCCAGCCTGCCGCAGCCCGGCTTTCCGACGACCTCGCCATCGTAAACTTCAGTGCCACGCACGAATGTTTTTTCTACCCTACCACAGATACGCCACCCATCGAATGGACTCCAGCCGCACTTCGAGTGCAGTTCTTCTTCCTTTATTACCCACTCCTCTTTCGGCGTCACAACAATAATATCGGCATCTTCTCCCTCCCTAAACTCCTTTTTCAGCGCAAATCTTTTCACAGGATAATAATGCAACCAAGAAGCGATCTGACAGTAACTTATGTTCCCCTTGCTCGCCTCGTTCAGGAGCAACGGCAGCATTGTCTCCACCCCCGGAACGCCGGGCGGCGCTTCAAGCACGTCACGCTCCTTCTCCTCTCTGGTGTGCGGCGCATGGTCGGAGGCTACGATGCGCAAGACGCCCGACTTCAAACCTGCCCATAGGGCTCTTTGCGACGCTCTTGTTCGAAGCGGCGGCGCCACCTTCACGTAATTTCCGAGGCGGTCGGCGGCGTCGAGCGTAAGGAAAAGGTGCGTGGGCGTCACCTCACCACTGAGCGTCTCGTGAGCGAACGAAGACCTATCGTCGGACTGCGAACGCCACAGCAACTCGACCTCGCCGCCGCACGTCACATGACAGATGTGGATTTTGATGCCTTCGACCTCTGCAGCAAGCCTCAAAACTCTTTTTAAAGCTTCAACGGCACAATGTTCTCCTCTCACCAAATGGTAATCCTTAGGCTTGCCCCCTTTAAGCGATCCCAATGCTTCCTCTACGAGCACAGCATCTTCCGCATGCACCGCCGCCACCATCCCACGACGGGCAAGGGTTTTGAACGCACTTAAGAGGAATTCGTCATCAGGAGCGGGCAAATTATCGCTGCCTGCGAGGTAAAACTTGACGGAGGGGACTTCCACGTGCGACAATTCCTCTAAACGCAGAGCGCCGAAATGGAAATGAAAATCCACCAGTGACTTGCGGCTCGCAATTTCTATTTTCTCTTTGAGCAGCGTCCATGTGGTTGTTGGCGGCTTTGTGTTCGGCATTTCGAGGACGGTCGTGACGCCGCCCGCCGCCGCTGCAGAAGAGCCGCTAAGCCAGTCTTCCTTGTGCGTTAGCCCTGGTTCTCGAAAGTGGACATGCACGTCCACGACGCCGTGCATCACAAGTTTTCCTCTGCAGTCTATCCGCCGCTCGCACGGACGGTCGATTACCGAGAACTTTGAAATCTTACCGTCGTCGACGTAAACGTTCGCCCGTAAAAGGCAGTTATGAAACACTACCACGCCGCCTTCGAAGCCAAGTTCGTGCATTTTTGAGTAAATTAAACGGAAGGCTTGTGACCTCCTCCCCTCACTGAAGGGGGCATCCAGTGAGGCTCACAGGTTCCCATTTCATCCACCCGAGCTTACCCGGCAGCTCTCTCAGCCTTGCAGGCAGAGGCCCCGGTGTCGAGGGCTTCACTTCGGGTCGCCCGACCCTAGGCCCGCATAGCGAGCAATGAACGATACGATGATGTTATATAAATACTTTCTCCCACCCCCTCCCCTGCTGTATCCTATCTTTGAAAAAGTAGGAATTAGCAGCGACACCTTCTTAAAATTTCCCGGAGCAAATAGGCTCATGGACATTCTCACATTCGCAGAGCTGCGAGCTTCTAAAGTCACGGATGCCGCCCTTGGACTTCTAGCAAAGGGCAGGGAACTTCTAAACGAGTTTGAGGGCAGGCTCCACGCCGCACTCCTAGGCGACGCCATCACAGATGCCGTAAACACGCTTTTCGAGCACGGCGCCGACATTGTCCATGTGGTGGAGCACCCTAAATTAAAGCTCTTCCAGAGCGACTTGTACGCATCGGCGCTTTACGAAATTGTGAGAAGAGTACGTCCAGAGCTCATACTGTTTGCAGCAACGCTACTCGGCAAGGATTTGGCGCCGAGGCTCGCGGCGAAGTTGAAAACAGGACTCGTTTCGCACTGCATAGATTTACGCGTCGAGTATGACAAGAATGGGAATAAGAGACTTGTAGAAATAGTTCCGGGGTTTGGTGGACTCTTCTTCGCAAAGAACGTCATTTTACGAACGCCACAAATCGTGACGATGACGCCGGGCGTCTTGAAACGGAGCCGCCGAGAAGGGGGGCGGCGGGGCGAGCTTGTGAGACTGAGCCTTGAGGATTTGGGACTCGACAGTTTCGAGAGCCGGGCGGAAACTCTGGAAGTTGTGGAAACCAAGGCGGCAAAGGCAGATATCGACGTCGCAAAAGTTGTGGTCGTAGGCGGCTACGGCGTCGGGGATGCTGGACGCTTTAAGCTCGTAGAAGAGCTTGCAAAGGTGTTGAACGGCGCCGTAGGTGCCACGAGGCCGGTGGTCGACGCTGGATTAGCAACGAAAGAGCAGATGGTGGGGCAGAGCGGGAAAATGATACGCCCGGAACTTTACGTGGGCGTCGGCGTCTCGGGGGCGATGCAGCACGTCGTCGGCATTCTGGATTCTAGGGTCATACTCGCAATCAATAAGGACGAAAACGCTCCCATTTTCGAGGTTTGTGATGTCGGCATCGTCGGACACGCTGAGGAGATCGTCCCTAAACTCCTTGAGGAGCTTAGAAGGCGTAAGACGTATCCTTAGCTGTCTAAGTAGAAGGGTTCTCAATTCACTTATTTTACCTTCAGTCGCTAAGAAGGCTCGTCCGACAGGGCGGAGATGAATTAGAGGAGGTTGGAGGCAGTTAATTTTTATCCGAAGTTAATGTGAGTTCGGGACGAGCCGTGGGTATATCCTGCGGCGGGCTGCGGTGACCCCGCCCGACGGGGGGCGCAGCTTCGTGCTACACGCTCCCCAACCTCCCGCCGGTGGACGCCCCTTGCTAAGCGAGAGCGGAGGTCACCTAGGCCGATTCTGCTTCACCGCCGCACTGAAAACCATGCATCTGTCGCACATTCCTGCCGGCTGGAGAAGCCCTTTATTCCGATGACATCCGAAAAAGATAGAATTTTCAAGACTTGGATAGAGAAAATTTTAAATACGCCGAAGCTAAGGTGCTCTTGGCTCCATGGGGAGAGGATAGTGGCTCAGGGGTGGTCGGATGGTCGAGGAAGTCTACATAGTTGATTATCTGAGGTCGGCATTTTCGAGGTCGAGGCCGAAGCAGCCTGAGAGGGATGTCTTCAACAAGATAGACATGCCCGCTGTTGCGGCGATGCTTGTCAGAGAGATGATAAATCGCACAGGGATCGACCCCAATGAAATAGGAGATATCATCACCGGTTGCACGATGCAGATGAAAGAAAATTGGCTTTACGGCGGGAGAATTGTCAACCTGCTTGCAGAGATACCAATGAATGTTCCAGCTCAGGGGACCGAGAGGGTCTGCATATCTGGGATGTCTGCGATGCACCAGTGTGCGATGGAAATCATGTTAGGATACTCAGATATCACGATAGCGTGCGGTATCGAGCACATGACCCACCTGCCGATGCAGCTCGACTTGAACCCACACATGGGCATCTCGCCAACTTTGATGGCAAGACGGGATCTCATAGAGAAATACGACCTTATGACGGCAATAAGCATGGGACTGACCGCCGAAAAGCTGTTCATAAAATACAAAGACGAGCTCGGGTGGACGAAGAGGGACCTCGACGAGTGGGGGGTTAAAAGTCACGAGAGGGCGGCGAAGGCTGTGAAGGAGGGCTACTTCAGGAATGGAGCGGGGTATCCGACGAAGCGGGATGGCGAAATAATGCCCATCGAGGTCGAGCTTGCGGACGGGAGTAAGAAAGTGATCGATGTCGACCAGTCGATACGGTTTGAGACCTCGCTTGAAGCGGTGGAGAAGCTGCCTCCCGCCTTCAAGCCGGATGGGGTCATAACTGCCGGCAACTCATCACCCCTCAACGCCGGGGCGACTGCCATAATGCTGATGTCAAAGAGGAAAATGAAAGAGTACGGGCTTGAGCCTATGGCGAGGATAGTCTCGATGGGCTGGGCAGGCGTAGATCCAAGCGTCATGGGTGAGGGTCCGGTGCCAGCATCGCTCAAAGCTTTGAAACACGCTGGACTGGAGGTTAAAGACATAGAATATTGGGAGGTCAATGAGGCGTTCGCAGTCGTGACACTATTCGCAATCAAGAAGCTCGGACTCGACCCTGAGAGGGTCAACATCAAGGGCGGGGCGATAGCCATCGGTCACCCGCTCGCAGCAAGCGGAATACGACTGACCGGGACCTTGGCGAGAATATTGAACATAGAAGGCGCCAAATACGGCTGTGCAACGCTCTGCGGCGGAGGCGGGCAGGGGGGCGCGACGATCATCGAGAACGTTAATGTTTAACCTCCCCTCTTTTTTGACATTACAGCCGCCGCTTAGCAAGTTTGCGGTCGAGTTTTAGGGGACCCGTTTTAGAGTTAGATGGTACTTTCGCGGATTTCTCGCCCATGTTGCCTGAGCTGCGGCGCGCAAAAGCAAAACCTATATATGTGACGTTGCTCCGTCTAAACTATGGACAAAAAAGATCAACGGTGTACAAAAATGGTGAAAAGTAAGAAGGTGCAGCTCGACGAGGATGAGTTGCCGAAGGCGTGGTATAACATTCAAGCGGACCTGCCGACGCCTCTGGACCCTCCGCTGAACCCGCAGACGCTGGAGCCGATAAAGCCGGAAGAGCTGGAGCCGATATTCCCGAAGGAGCTGATACGGCAGGAGATGAGCACCGAGCGCTGGATCAAGATCCCGGAGGAGGTGCTCGACGTCTACCGGATATGGAGACCGACGCCGCTCTACAGGGCGGAGCGTCTTGAAGAGTTTCTGAAGACGCCAGCTCGTATCTACTACAAGTGGGAGGGCGTGTCGCCGCCCGGAAGCCACAAGCCGAACACCGCCGTCGCTCAAGCGTATTTCAACATGAAGGAGGGCGTCCAACGCCTCACGACGGAGACCGGCGCCGGGCAGTGGGGCTCCGCACTTGCGTTCGGCTGTCACCTCTTCGGGCTCGACTGCACGATATACATGGTGCGAGTGAGCTACAATCAGAAACCCTATCGTCGCATTCTAATGGAGGTCTGGGGCGCGGAATGCGTGCCGTCGCCGAGTGACCGCACGGAGTTCGGCAGGAAGGTGCTTGAGGAGGACCCGAACTCGCCGGGGAGCTTGGGGATTGCGATCAGCGAAGCCATCGAGGATGCGGTGAAGCACGACGACACGAAGTACTCGTTGGGCTCGGTGCTGAATCACGTGCTGCTACATCAGACCATCATAGGACTGGAGTTGAAAAAGCAGTTCGAGGTACTTGACGAGTATCCGGACGTGATGTTTGGATGTGTGGGCGGCGGCTCGAACTTCGCCGGCGCCTGCTTCCCGTTCGTCGGCGACAAGCTCCGAGGGAAGCCCGAAGCCAAGGATCTAAAGGTCGTCTCCTGCGAGCCGAAGGCGTGCCCGACACTCACGAAAGGAATCTATGCTTACGACCACGGCGACACCGCCCGCCTGACGCCACTCTTGAAGATGTATACGCTTGGTCACGACTTCGTGCCGCCTCCAATTCACGCCGGCGGGCTCAGGTATCACGGCGATGCGCCGCTGCTATGCAAGCTGACGCACGACGGCTACATGGAAGCCGTCGCCTACCATCAAAACGAGGTTTTCGAGGCTGCCACCATATTCGCAAGGACGGAAGGCTTCGTAGTCGCCCCTGAGACGGCACACTGCGTGAAGGCGGCGATCGACGAAGCCCTGCGCTGCAAGGAAACGGGTGAAGAGAAAGTCATATTCTTCGCAAACTCCGGGCACGGGCACTTCGACCTCGCCGCCTACGACGCCTTCCTCAGGAAAAAGCTCGTGGACTATGAATATCCAGAGGAAGAGATAAAAAAGCTCGTGGAGCGGTTGCCAAAGGTGTAAGGTTGAGGAGACTGAAAAGCTGAGCTGCGCGGAATCATGTCCAAAGTGCTCGTGACGCCTATTTTCATTGAAACTTCGGTGCAAGAAGACCCGATGGAGGTTTACAAGGTGGTGCGGCAACGCTATGGAGGCAAAAGTTACCTGCTGGAGTCTCGAGAGGGGAGCGAGCGGCTCGCCCGTTATTCTTTTATTGGCTTCTCCCCCGCCGCCGAACTTTGGGCGAAGGACAGCGAGGTCCGAATACGCACGAGCGACACCGCTTTAAAAGAGCTGGAAGAGCTTTCAGGAGCCTTTGAAAATCCATTTGAGGCGTTACGTGAGATTTTCCGCAGGCTAGAGCTAAATTTCAACGCCGAAGAGCGTCAAGAGCTGCCGAGATTCTTCGGAGGCTTCGTCGGCTACCTCAGCTACGACCTCATCCGTTACTTCGAGGACATCGGCAACGACGCCAGCGACGAGCTTCGAGAGCCGGACTGCGAGCTTATGCTTGCAAAACGCTACATTCTTTTCGACCATTTTTATGGAAAAATGTATTTCCTAACTCTGGAGTTTTCGGAGGCGGGGAGCGGCGTCGGAGGTGAAGTGTTGCAAGGCGGCAGCTTGAGCTTTGCGCTCGACACGCTCCGTGCATTTTACGGCGAGCGGCAGCAGCGGGCGGCGACGGAGGAAGAGCTACGGACCAAAAAGCTGGAAACGAGAAACGTCAGGTCGAACTTCACGAGGGGAGGGTTCGAGCGGGCGGTGGAGCGGGCGAAACGTTATATTTACGACGGTGATGTCTTCCAAGTCGTGCTCTCACAACGCTTCTCAGCGGACTTCTGTGGCGACCCGCTGTACGTCTACGAGCGACTCAGAGCCCTCAACCCTTCGCCTTACATGTTTTTCCTCGACTTCGGCGAGCGTAAGGTTGCGGGTGCGAGTCCCGAAATGCTCCTGAGGGTCGAAGGACGAAATCTAACAACGTTCCCGATCGCTGGCACCCGTCCGAGGGGACGGGACGCCGCCGAAGACAAGAGGCTTGAGGAGGAGATGCTGAGCGATGAGAAGGAGCGGGCGGAGCACGTCATGCTCGTTGATTTAGGAAGGAACGACATAGGACGTGTTGCAAAGCCCGGAAGCGTCAGGGTGACGAGATTCATGGACGTCGAGAAGTATTCACATGTTCAGCACATAGTTTCCGAGGTCGTAGGGGAGCTTGCTGATGGCTACGACGAGTTCGACGCATTAGCATCGGTCTTTCCGGCGGGTACCGTCACCGGAGCGCCGAAGGTGCGAGCGATGGAGATTATCGAGGAGCTTGAGCCGGCACGCCGCGGAATTTACGCAGGATGCGTGGGCTATTTTTCTCTAACTCGTAACCTCGACACAGCAATTACTATCAGGACCATCGTGTTTGAGAACTGCAAGCGACGCACCTCCCCCGGCGTTGTAACCGCAAAAGCCTATGTGCAGGCAGGTGCTGGCATAGTTGCGGACTCGCAACCGGAACGTGAGTATCACGAGACCGTGAGCAAGTGCATGGCGATGATGCGGGCTCTCGGCATTTAGCCTTCTGAGGGTGTGGAAAATGATTCTCGTGATAGACAATATCGATTCGTTCGTTTACAATCTCGTCCAGTACGTAGAGGTCCTAGGCGAACGAGCCATAGTCCTGCGGAATACCGCGACGTTGGACGATGTTGCGAAGGTGGCGGAACGCTACGGAATCACGCATATCATAATCTCACCAGGGCCGAAGACGCCGGCGGACGCCGGGCTCTCCAACGACGTTATTCTGGAGTACGGAGTGCGGCATGCGATCCCAACGCTTGGCGTCTGCCTCGGACACCAATGCATCGGTTACGTCTTCGGTGGTCGCATAAGAAACGCACGAACTCTGAAGCACGGCAAAACCTCAAAAATAAAACACAACGGGAGCGCCCTTTTTAAGGGTGTTCCCAATCCATTTGAGGCGACTCGCTACCACTCGCTCGTCGTGGACGACGAAAATTTCCCGGAATGTCTTGAAGTGACAGCAAGAAGCGAAGACGACTTCGAAATCATGGGCTTGCAGCATGAGAATCTGCCGATTTTCGGCGTGCAGTTCCACCCTGAGTCCATCCTCACGAAGCACGGGCTGAAAATCATTAAAAACTTCTTAGACGTGAGTTAGGCGGTGTTTGCTGTAACTGAGGGATGCGAAATGCTAAGCGAGCTCGTGGCTAAGCTTGTAGAGTTTGAGGATTTGAGCGAGGAAGAGGCTGAGCAGGCAATGGCGGCAATGATGGGTGGTAGAGCTTCCGACGTCGAGATTTCAGCGTTCCTCGTGGCGTTGCGTATGAAAGGTGAGACCGCCACCGAAATATCAGCGTTTGCGAGGAAGATGCGGGAGCTCGCCGTGCGCATAAGCCCCAAGGTCGAAAAGCTCGTGGATGTCTGCGGGACCGGCGGCGACGCCGTCAAAACTTTCAATATCTCCACAACTGCTATGTTCGTGGTTGCTTGCGAGGTGCCGGTTGCGAAGCATGGGAACCGCTCGGTCACGTCGAAATGCGGTAGCGCCGACGTCCTAGAAGAGCTAGGCGCTCGTCTTGACCTCCCACCGCAGAAAATCGAAGAGAGCATCGAACGCATCGGCATCGGCTTCATGTTCGCCCCGAACTTTCACCCAGCAATGAAGAACGTCATGCCCGTCCGTCGAGCGCTCCGCATCAGAACCGTCTTTAACATACTCGGGCCGCTGACGAACCCCGCAGGCGCGAAATCACAGTTAATGGGCGTGTTCTCGCCAGAGCTGACGGAGAAGATTGCGAAGGTCTTTAAACTTCTTAATGCCGACCGTGCGATGGTCGTACACGGCGAGCCTGGACTTGACGAACTTTCGACGCTCGGCAAGACGAAGATCTCGGAGCTGAAAAATGGCGAGGTCAGGACGTATTACGTGCGTCCTGAGGACCTCGGCTTAAAGCCTGCAAGTACGAAAGACGTGCTCGGCGGCAGCAGCGCTGAGAACGCTCGGATCCTGCGTGGCGTGCTGAACTGCGAAGAGAGCGATGCCCGCATCGAGATCGTGGCGTTGAACGCCGCCGCCGCGCTCGTCGTCGGGGGCGTCGCAGACCGCTTGAGCGAAGGACTGGAGCATGCGATGGAAATTTTGGAAAGCGGGCGGGGGGCGAAGAAGCTTGAGGAGTTCCTTGAGTTTTCAAGATTTTAACGCTCATATGCTTTAGGGTCGAGACTAGCATAGAGGGCTTTATGCTCGTTTTAAAGTTGTCATGGGAGTAAGAGCAAAAGAAAAACTTAAGATGAAGTGAGGGGATAGCTGGTGAGTTGAATAATTATGGGCACGTGAACTACCTCGCCCTGGCGGACGGGGCTTCTACCTTCAAGCCCGAGCGGGCTATCATCGGTAGTTCGGGGTGGTTCACAGCACCCTCCGCTCCCTTACGGAGCACTTTATTTGAACCTAACTTCAAGATGTTTTTGGCAGCATTGACATCTCTATCATCCTCGTAACCACATTCAAGACATCTAAAGTGCCTGTCGTTAACTTCCGTTTTCTTTGATCCGCACTCGGAACATAGTCTGGTAGACATCCACTCGCTAATTATGATCGCTATGTTTCCGTTCTCCATCAGCTTAACTTTAAGAATTTCAGCGAATTCGCGGAATGCCTAGTGGTTTACTCGTTTTCTAAGCTTTTTGTTTCCAGAAACCTTTATAATGTTCGCTTCTTATGTTCTTGGGTAATCCGATGAAAACGATCGCATCGCTGAAATGCTTTGCTACCAATTTCTCCAACTTTTCTTTAGTTATCTTGTCTGAGATTGGTATTTTGATCGTCTTCTGCACCTTCACCTTTTATTATGTTTACCACCTTTTCAAAAAATTTAACTACCCCGCCCGCCTCCCCTGTATCCCCATTATGGGGTCTTGCAAGCAACGGGAAGATAAAAGTTTGCTCATACGCTTTAAACGACTTATCAATTACAATTAGTCCAGAATTCTGGTCGAGACGCAGAATCATCGTGTTCTTAGTCTTGTTCACACCCCTTTGCGGGCTGGAAGCCTCTAGGGGAGGAAAGACCCTGAAACATTTTTATTCCCTCCTTCTAATTTTTTATCGATGATGCTCTGAGGCATGCCCTCAGGCGGATGGCTCCTGACCGACCCGCATGCGGCCTGCCGCAAGCTGCCCGGCCCGTGTCGGAAACCTCGCCCTAGCCGGGAGGCGGGTCAGATAGTGAGAACAGATAGTGCAAACTTCTCCCTTGGATACGCCTTCAAATGTAGCCATTCAGGGGCGGATATAAAAAAGGGCTCTGCTTCTATTGTCATCCTATTACTTGTCGCTGTTGTGGTTAATGCTTCGATGCCGATTCACTGGGTAGTTGTAGCTCGAGAGGGCGTCCGTATTGTCGATGATCTCCTTTGTTTTGACATTCCTATGGGGGCGAAACTACAGGCATCTTGTCCTTGTCGCAGGTACCCCTCTGGCTTTTAGCCAGCCTCCTCGCCTCCTTCATGTTCCTCTTGCCTCTAGGTCCTGCTTTAATTACCATCCTGAAACAGTGCCGTACCTCAACTTCAAAGTCCTCGGCATCTCAAGCGTGCTCAGAGCGTTCTAATTCCAAGTTAAAGACAGCCAATCGACGCTTGCGCACTAACGAGGGATGGACGATGAGTATTTGGTCTCAAATTCGCTCTTTTCAGCCCTTTTGTAGCTGCTGGCGACTCGATACTCCCTCTTGAACTTCGAGCCCCTCCGCTCCAAGATGCCTTCATTGTGAAGCCTCGTGAGGTAGGTAGAGATTGTGCTAAGCTTTATACTCGTCCCATACACCTCTTCATACTTTCGTTTCACGTCTGAAGTTGTGAACCAATCTTTGGGCGCTCTCTCGTCGTATCTCAAAAAGAATTCAAGACGTTCTTTTATCGTGAGCTCGTCGATGCTGTAAGATATGGAAGGTGCATGCGATGAGAGCTCAGTATTAAGAAAATGAACGACTTTCTCAATGGCTTTGCTCTTAGGCAGGCTGCCTTCAAGGTCGAGAGATGTCTTCGTGCCGTCGTCATACGTGACCTCAACACGGATCTTCATCTGCACATCGCCACATGTGAATGTACAAGTGAAAGTAAGATACCCATAATATTTAAATGTTTCACCTCGAGCCCGGAAGTAAAGGAATATTTCAAGTGGAATCGTGTTGTGAAGTTGTGAAGCTGCGGCTGATGATCTGGGGATGCACATTTCTTTACCCGCACGGCGAATAAAATGAGATGGCGAGCGTCCCTGAGCTTCATAAAAAGACTGCAAAGAGGAAGCTAAAGTGCGCAATACTCACTGTTAGTACGTCTAAACACGAGCGTAAAGCACGAAATGAGCCCGTGGACGACGCTTCTGGGAGCATTGCGAGGAAGCTTCTTGAGGAGAGCGGGCACGAAGTTGTGTTTTACGACATCATTCCTGACGACTTCACCAAGATACAAGAAAGTGTCAAAATGCTCTTCCAAGCGTCGGACGTGGATTTCATTGTGACAACAGGCGGCACTGGCTTGACCAAAAGGGACGTGACCATCGAAGCAGTCTCGCCACTCCTTGAGAAGGTGCTGCCGGGCTTCGGCGAGCTCTTCCGGCTGAAAAGCTACGAGCAAGTGGGCACCGCTGCCATCTTAAGCAGAGCGGTGGCGGGCGTCGCCGCCGGAAAGGCTATATTCTGCCTTCCCGGCTCGCCAGACGCCGTCCGCCTAGCGCTCTCCGAAATAATCATCCCAGAAGCACCTCACATCGTAAAACATGCAAGGGAATAGTGCGGACACTGGTTCTTGGAACTTCAGCTCGAAAACGGGCGTTTGCGGCGAGACGTACTTCTAAATGCACTATTCGTTTTGGATGCCATGCCGAAAAGACCGCTCAGGCAAGAGCACTAAGATGATCAGCCGGGCATGCCGGCACGGAGTTTTCATGCAAAGCTGTCGAGACTTAGATTAGAAGGGGAGGTTTTGGAGCGGGATGGTGAGCCCCCCGCACTGAAGTGCGGAGCTTCTCCTTTCCACCGCCTTCAGGCTGAGGCTCCACGGGTTCAGGGCTGATTCACGACAGCCCCACCCCATCGGACTCGTTATCCGATGGGCTACACACCACTCAACTCTTCCCGCAAGGACGGCATCGGAAACCTTCCATCTTCTTGCAGGAATTCAGAGTATTTAAAACTACTGCCAACAACCCCCTGCCCACCCCCCTTGTCCCCGCTCTGAAAAGCGAGGGTTTGCAAACAACGATTTTATAAACTGCCTGAAGCTATGTGGCGGATGCGGTAGCACTGGCGGTTACCCTTCCTGTTATGGCTCGTAGCGAGCTAAAACAATACCATTCAGGAAAAAAGAGAACAAGTTTGTTATGAGGAGGTGAAAGGGGGCGGATGACTTTTAGAGCTGGTATTCCTCGCCCCTTGGCATATGAAGTTCAGAATAGAGCGGGTTGAAGGAGGGATCTGTGCTGTCGGCGGCGTGCGTGCTTATGGGGTCAAAGAGGGTAAGAACGGTTTAGCCATAGTAGCCGGAGACCTAGAGGAAAATGCGAGCGCCGCCGGCGTCTTCACCGCGAACAAGGTGAAAGCGGCGCCGGTGAAACTCACGCAAGCGCGGATTGAGAAGTGCGGCAGGCTTGCCGCTATCGTAGCGAACAGCGGCTGCGCAAATGCATTCACGGGAAAGGAAGGGTTGAAGAATGCGGAACTGATGGCGGAGCTCGTGGCTCGCCGCCTCGGCATTCCTGAGGAGGAAGTGGGCGTCGCATCCACGGGCGTCATCGGCAAGCAGCTTGACATGCGGCTCATCGAACGACAAATCAAAGAGGTTTCTGAAAAGCTGACAAGCAACGCGGAGGGCAGTGTCGCCGCTGCTCGTGCGATTATGACGACCGATACCTTCCCGAAAGAGACCGCAATTCGCATTTACGACGGAGAGTCAGAGTTGCGAATCGGTGGCATCGCAAAGGGCGCTGGCATGATTTTCCCGCACCTCGCTACGATGCTTGCATTCGTCTGGACCGATGCCAGATTACATAAACGCGAGCTGAAAAACTGCCTAAAGAGCGCTGTGGACCGCTCCTTTAACATGATAGTCGTGGACGGCGATATGAGCACGAACGACATGGTACTGCTCGTTGCAACCGGCGTCAAAGAGGCAAGCGTCGAGGCATTCCAACAGGGTTTGAATTACGTTTGTGAGACGCTAGCAAAGATGATTGCAAGAGACGGCGAAGGTGCCACGAAATTTGTAGAAGTTCATGTCAGGGGTGCGGCGTCCTATGAGGATGCAAGGACGGCAGCGAGAGCTGTCGTGCGCTCACCACTCGTCAAAAGCTCGATACACGGGGAGAGTCCGAACTTCGGGCGAATAGTGGCAGCCGTCGGCGCCGCAGGGGTGGAACTCGATGAATCCCGGATATCAATAGCCCTTGAGGATATTAGCGGCGTTTTCGGCAGCGTGAAGCTCGTCAGCAACGGATCGCCCACCGTCGACGTCGATCATGCCAGGAGAGTCATGCAGACAAGGGAGCTTAGGATTGTTGTGGATCTTAGTGTCGGCGCGTACGAAGCGACTGCATGGGGCTGCGACCTTTCTCCCGAATACGTGCGGTTAAATCTTTAACTGGGTGGAGCAAACATTAAAACATGAAAGAGAAAGAAAATGTGACATATGAGAGCGCTCTCGAAGAGATAAAAGGCGTCCTAGAGAAGAACTGGCATGAAGGGTTTAAAAGGTGGTTGAGTTGCATTCTCGACTTGGAAAAAACGATAGATGATGTCATCCCCTACGATGCAAGGTGGAAGTTGCCCGATGCCTTGCTTTACGAGACGGGCGTCAAGTCAGGGCAGCGGGTCTGTGGCTGGCTCTTTGAGCGTTTCGGACTTAAAGACAAGAATATAAAAGAGCGGACACTTTACACCGATGCTTTCTTCTCGCTCAGCGGCGTCGGCGAGATAGAGTTTTTTAAACGGAACAACGAGCGTATTTTGCGGTTCAAAGGCGGCACTTATTTCGCAAAGGAGCATGGACAAGTAGGAAGGCCGGTCTGCCATTACATTGCAGGGTTCATCGCCGGTGCCACCCGCTGCTTCACCGGCAAGGAATATGTAGTTGAGGAGGTGAAATGCGTCTCCGCTGGCGACGAACATTGCGAGTTCGTCGTGCGGGAGAAAAAGGAGGGCGAGAAGGAGGGCGGCACGTAATTTAAGACCTCATGCCAATCTAAAAACATGTGCGAGTCGAGCGTGTTTCTGGAACGAAACGGCATCAGGGAGTTGATAATGGAAGAAGCTGTAGAAGTCGTCGCAGAGGGCTCAAACGTGCGTATTGTGGGGCTTCTCGGCGAGCGCAGAGAGGTGCGTGGCAGGATTAAAGAGGTGAACCTCACCAAGCACCAGATTGTAATTACAGCCGAGTAGTGGTCGAAATGCCGGGCGTCACTGCTTTCATCTACAGCGACGAATACTTGAAGTACGACTTTGGACCGTTCCACCCGTTCAGGCCGGATAGGGAGAAGAAAACTTTGGAGTTGCTCAGGAAGCTCGGTGTGATCGATGACATCCGCACGAAGGTTTACGAGCCTAGATCAGCTACCGAAGAGGAGTTAATGCTCGTGCACGACCCCGAATACATCTATTTCGTGAGGGAGAAGAGCGAGCAGGGCTACGGGCTCTTGGATTATGGCGACACGCCTGCCACAAAAGGGATCTATGAGGGGGCGGCGGCACGCGCCGGCGGCTCGATCCTCGGTGCCGACCTGATAATGCAGGGTGAAGTTACGCACGCCTTTAATCCCGGTGGCGGGTTGCATCACGCGCGCAGAAACAGCGCTGCGGGCTTCTGTGTGTTTAATGACGTCGCTCTTGCCGCTCGTTATCTCCAACGGAAATACGGGTTGGGGAAAATAGCTATCGTGGACATCGACGGGCACCATGGTGACGGCACGCAGGAAATATTCAACAGGGAAAAAATTCTGACGATCTCATTCCACAGATACGGCTTTTTCTTTTACCCTGGGACTGGCGGTGTGGACGAAATCGGCGAGGGCGAGGGCTACGGTTACGCTGTGAACGTCCCGCTGCCCGCAGGCACCAACTCTGCATCCTACCTTTATGCCTTCAAAGAAATCGTGCCGCCACTGCTGCGGAGCTACGAGCCACAAATCATTCTACACCAGTTCGGCGTGGACTCGCACTATGAAGATCCGCTTGTCGGGCTCTCACTCACGACCGCTGCTTACAAAGCAATCGCAGAAACCATGCACGAGCTTGCGCATGAGCTTTGCAACGGGCGTTATTTAATTTTCGGTGGCGGCGGGTACGCGCCGGAAAACGTCGCCCGCTGCTGGGCGGTAATGTTCATCACCGTCGCTGGAAAAATGCCTGAAAACAAAGAAGAATACATAAAGCTGTTCGACCGTGGGGAGACCGAAGTGAGGGGTAAAGTTTCAAGGGACATCGAGGCTATCGTCAGGAGGGTCAAAGAGAAAGTGTTTCCGCTGCACGGCGTCGAGCTTTAGGTTGAGGATGAAGATTGTAAGCAAGGCGGTAAGGGATCAAAACGGCGGGTCACGCCTGCGGCTGAAGTTCTACTTGGATCGCAAGGCGAGCTACGTGCATCGTTGCGGCGGCTGCGAGAGCCGTTGCAAGATAGACGCCGTCGTGCTGAAGGATGGCGTGGTCATCCCGAAGGCGCCCTTAGTAGAAAGGGTGAGGGCAGAGCTCCAAGGCTCTCGCACGATCGTTGACGTGGGCGTTGCCGACGACTGCCTTCTCGAAGTCGTTTTGGAGGAAGCCGCAGATACAAGGGCAGAGGAGATCGCAAGAAGGGTTGCAAAGGTTGCTAGGGACGAAATAGATGCGATTGTGAGGGTGTACAAGGAGCTGGAAGCTCTCGGCGACTTCACTGTGCCGCTTCTGCCGAAGCCGGAGCATCACGCAAGGCGTGACAAATGACGACGCTGTGCGAGCCGTCAGCGGAGCCCGTCAGCGGAGTCGCCGTCGGGGCGGGCTGCTTCCCGCTGCCTGCTGCTCACATCTCTTCCGGCGCCTCTATTCCGAGTAGGCGTAACGTCTCCTTCAGCACGACCTTCGTACAGTAAACGAGGTTAAGTCTCGCGTTCCTGAGCGGGGGTTCAGCGTTAAGTACCGGACAGTCCCTGTAAAACCTGTTGAAGGTTTCGGCGACGACCCTGCCGTACTTTGCCAAGTGGTGCGGTTTCAACTCTCTCACGACCTTCTCAACGACGTAGTCGAGCTTTGAAAGCTCCCTGATGAGCGTCCGCTCGCTCTCCGTCGAGAGGAGCGTTGCATCGAAGTCCGGCAGTGAGAAGTCGCCGTCGGAACGCCGCACGTAACCGCTCTCTGCCGCCATCCTCAGAATACTCGAAGCCCGTGCGTGCGCATACTGGATGAACGGCGCGCCCCGCTTTTCAATGTCGAGCGCCTGCTTGAAGTCGAAGACCATGGGCTTCTCCGGTGAGACCTTTGCGATGTCGTAGCGGACGGCGCCGACGCCGACGACCCTCGCCACTCGCCGCCTCTGCTCCTCACTCATGTCAGGACGCCGTTTTTCCACTTCTTGGAGCGCCGCCTCCTCTACTTTATCTAAAAGCTCGTCGACAGCAACGAACTTCCCGGCTCTCGTGGACATCGAGCCCGTGGGCAGCGAGACGAACTCGAAAATCACGACGTCGGGCGGCGGCACGCCGAGAATCTCCAACGCCTCAGCCAACTGTTTCGACACGAGCTCATGATCCTTGCCGAGCACGTCGATCATACGGTCGCAAAGCTTCGACTTCCAAATGTGATATGCGATGTCTCTCGTGGAGTAGAGCGAGGTGCCATCGCCCCGCTGCAAAACAAGGTCCTTCTCCGAGCCCTTGAGCTTCAGGACGAGCGCGCCGCCCTCCTCCACGACCTCCCCACGCTCACGTAGCGCCTCCAACACCTGGCGGACGTCGCCGCTGCGCACGAACTCACTCTCCCAAACGAAGCGATCATGCTTGATGCCAAGCCGCTCAAGCGTCTCCTTCACCCCGGAGAGGCACTTCTCCACGACCCTCCTGTATTTTTCCACGGCTTCGGGGTCGCCCTCCTCGTAGCGTCGCATGAGGGCTTCCGCTTCCCGCCGCAGGCTCTCGTCCGTATCCAGTTCGCGGCTCGCCCGCACGTAGGCTTCGACGACGGCGTGGTCGCCCTTCTTCGAGGCGTCGAGCCCGAACCGCTCCGCCCCCAAGACGGCGACGGCGATCTGACGCCCCATGTCGTTCACGTAATACTGGGTTTCGACCTCGTAGCCCGCCTTCCGTAAGACCCTTGCAAGCACGTCACCAATGATCGCGTTCCGCAGGTGCCCAATGTGCAGCGGTCCGTCGGGGTTTGCGGAGGTGTGTTCTAAGATCACCCTGCCTTTAAGCCCCAAGCCGCCGAAGTTGCAACCCTCTTCCCTAATTCTCCTCAGAGTCTCCTGGAAAAAGAGCTCACTGGCGTGGAAGTTTATGTAGGGGCCGACCGCCCGCACCTCCGAGATGAGCCCGCTTTCGGGCACGGCGTCCGCGGCGTGCGTCACGAGCCTCGACGCAATATCCTTCGGCGACGCCTTCAGCCTCGACGCTAGGAAAAATGCGATCGAGGATGAGATGTCGGCGTGCTCCGACTCCTCCAAAAGTAAATTTTCGGGCAACTCCTCCCGCCTCAAATCGGCTGCCAGCCCGCTCCTGCCCAAGGCCTCCCTCAGCGCCGCATCCGCCTCCTGTCTCAGCCTCAGGAACATTTCCTCCACCTCCGGCTGTGTACCTAGGGGTTCCAGCCGATCCGCCCAGCCTCCACCCGCTCACCCATGCTCTTGCCGACGGGCTGTAGAGCGGCGCTCTTTTTGAAAACTTAACATCGTTTACCCTTTATCGCCGTATCCCATCACCGCAGCTACTCCTCGCCGAGGAACTTGCGCAGCGCAGGATACATTTCCATGACCTGCTCGGAAGCCATCTGCTCGTAGAGTCCGTAGGCGATGCTCACTGCGAGCAAGAGACCGGTGCCCGTGGTTCTTCCGAGCGTGCCGAGCATATTTGCAAAAACGCAAAGCGCCCCCAAAATCGCACCGCCCAAGATTGCGATCCTCGGAATGTACCTCTCCATCAGCCGCTCTATCGCCGCCGGATTGCGTCTGTAGCCCGGAATCTGCAAGCCCGCACTGTATATCTGCTTCGCTATGTCCTTCGGACCCATGCCCGTAGTGGTGATCCAGAAGAGCGCGAATATTGCGCCGCCGACGACCATGAAGCTAATGTCGGTCATGACACGCAGGGCGATCTGCCAGCCCTCGACGTTCGGGTACGCCACCCTGACGAGCGTCGGGAACCAGTCGTAGGGGCTGCTGATGGGGTCGAGGTAATACATGAGTCCCGAGACCGCCCGCCCTTCTTCGAAAGTTCCGAAGAGCGTTACGCCCTTCGCATACAGGAGTCTTCCGAACCCCTGGATCGAGGCTTGGAGCGCCCGCACGAGGATCATAGGCAGGACGCTGGCGTAGAGCAGCTTCACCGGGAAGCGCCCCCGGGCGCCACGGACGAGCGAGTGCGCGAGCGGGATTTCGATGCGGGTGCTCTCGATGTAGACGACTATGAAAAAGATTGCGATCGTGGTGAAGAGGGCAATGAGCCCGTGTTCGAAGAGGAAGGTGATGCCGCCGCCCAGAATTTCGTAGAGGCTGAGCTGCGTTGAAATCTGGATCCAGCGCGGGATCACGCCGACCGCCAGCCCGGTCTCGTCAGGCACCCAGTTTATGAGACCGGTGACGATCTGCTGAGAGACGCCTGCGAGGATGAAGAGCCCGACGCCGCTCCCGATGCCCCACTTCGAGACGACCTCGTCCATGAAGTATATGAGGAGGCCGCCGAGACACACTTGAACGAACAGCAGGAAGGATACGAAACGCAGGGACACGCCGAGCTTCTCCGCAATCTCAGGATCTGGGTAGTAATACCCGACGACGTACGTCAAGCCCATGAGAATGGTGAAGAACACGACGAGTAGCTTTTGCAAGCCTTGGTAGAATGCTTGGTCGTCGGGGTCGCTCAGGTCCAGCTTTATGATCTGGGCGCCGACGAGCAACTGCAGCACGATCGAAGCGTCGACGATGGGCACGATGCCGAGCGCCATGAGGGAGAAGGACTCGCCCGCGAATATCGCTCTAAACCTGCCGAACAGCTCCCTCGACTCCGGCGACAGCCCGAAAAGCGGGATGTTGCACAACGCAAAGTACAGAAGGAGGATGCCGACGGTCCACCAGAGCTTCGTGCGGAAGTGAACGTGGTACGTCGGGCGCTCTACCATCGGGAACCTGTTCAGTATCGGCGTGAGCACGTCCCGGAGCCTAGGGGCTTCTTCGCTCATGCAGCGCCACCGATCACCAATTCGCCGCCCACCCTCTCTATTTTCGCCCTCGCACGCTCCGACGCCTCCGGAACGCTGACGATGAGCTTCCTGCGCACGCTGCCGCCGCCGAGAAGCTTATCGACGCCGAGCCTCGTGAGGTCGATGAATACGGCGTCGCCCCGCTGCTCTGCCTTGCCCTCCGCAATCAGGCGTTCGGCAAGCTCGTCGAGCTCGCCGACGTTCATCGTAGACTTCTCACTGCGGTACGGCGGCGTGAAGCCCCTTTTCCCCATCTCTCGACCTTCAAGCAGCGCTTTTATGTAATGGTGCTTGCATACACCAGCATTACCACGCCCGCCACGGCTGCCGCCGCCCCTGCCGCCCTTCACGCCCTGCCCGCAGTACCTCGAACCCCTTATCTTCTTTATCTTCTTCTTCGGCACCCGACACACCCGCCTTGTTTTATATATCTTCCCCCCTTAAAAGCATTAATATGAGCACTGAAAGCAAGAGCAAGATACCCCCCATAAAGATAGAAAACGTCGTGGCAAATGCAAAACTCGCCGACGAGTTCGACTTGAAGTACATAGAGTCGAAACTTGAAGGCGCGAAGTTCACGAAGAAAAAGTTCCCCGGGCTCGTTTACAGAGTCAAGGAGCCGAGAGCTGCATTCCTGATCTTCCGCTCTGGAAAGGTCGTATGCACCGGTTCTAAGAGCGTTGAAGACGTCCGTAAGGTCATAGATAAAATAGCTCAAGACCTACGTCGCATTGGAATCAAGGTCGAGGAGCATCCGAAGTTTAACGTCCAGAACATCGTCGCTTCGACCGACCTCGGCACCGAGCTCAATCTCAGCGCGATCGTCACCGGGCTCGGGCTTGAGGGCATGGAATACGAGCCTGAGGTCTTCCCAGGACTCGTCTACAGAATAGAAAAGCCAAAGGTTGCAATATTGATATTCAGCTCCGGAAAGCTTGTAATTACTGGTGGAAAGACAAAAGAGGACTGCGAAAAGGCTGTTGAAATCTTGGTAAACGAGTTGCGGCGGCTCGATCTCATTTAGCTTACTAAATGAACCACTGCTTACGTCCTAACAACTAAAAACGGATCCTCAAGACCTGCTCTGCTGCCGACTCGAACGGGTGTGTTAAAAAGGATAAATTATGCGGCAGGTTTTGAACCTCGGTATTTTGGATGGTATTTCTTAAGGATTTTCGGATCTATGCGCTTCAGCTCACCCTCTGGGAACATCGTCAGCAGCTCCCAGCCGAGGTCGAGCGTCTCATCGATCGTCCGCTCCTCATAACGTCCCTGTGTCACGAAACGGCGCTCGAACTCGTCTGCAAACTCCAAATATTTCCGATCTCTCGGCGTTAACGCCTCTTCACCAACGACCGCAACAAGCTCCCGCATGTCACGACCTTCAGCATATGCCGCATACAGCTGGTTCGAAACGTCCGCATGATCCTCTCTCGTCCGCCCAGGTCCTATGCCCTCCTTCATCAGCCTCGACAGCGACGGCAGCACGTCCACCGGTGGATAAATGCCACGGCGGTGTAGATCTCTTGAAAGCACGAATTGCCCCTCCGTGATATAGCCCGTCAGGTCCGGGATGGGGTGCGTGATGTCGTCGTCAGGCATCGAGAGTATCGGGATCTGTGTGATCGAGCCTTTTTTACCACGAATTCTGCCAGCACGCTCGTAGTTCGTTGCCAAGTCGGTGTACATGTAACCTGGGTAGCCCCGCCGCCCCGGAACTTCTTCGCGGGCTGCCGAAATTTCACGGAGCGCCTCGCAGTAGTTCGTCATGTCCGTGAGGATGACGAGGACGTGCATGTCGTATTCGAAAGCCAGAAACTCGGCGGTCGTCAACGCCATCCTCGGCGTGATGATCCTCTCGATCGCAGGGTCGTCCGCAAGGTTTATGAACGCCACGATCCTCTCGATGGCGCCGGTGCGTTCGAAGTCCCGCATGAAGAAGGAGGCTTCCTCGTAGGTTATCCCCATGGCGGCGAACACGACGGAGAACGGCTCCTCCGTGCCGAGGACTTTCGCCTGCCTTGCGATTTGCGCCGCAAGGTCGTTGTGCGGCATTCCGGCGCCGGAAAATATCGGCAGCTTCTGACCCCGTACGAGCGTGTTCATGCCGTCTATCGTGGAGATGCCCGTCTGTATGAACTCCCTCGGATAAGCGCGGGCTGTCGGGTTTATCGCCGCCCCCGTGATCGGGAGGCGGTCCTCCGGGATTATCTCGGGGCCGCCGTCGATCGGGCGCCCAAGTCCGTCGAAGATGCGACCAAGCATGTCCTGCGACACTGGAACCCTCATAATGTCGCCGGTGAAGCGTACCCTGGTGCTTGAAGTGTCGATTCCAGAAGTGCCTTCGAAAACCTGAACGATCGCAAGACCCCTCCTCGTCTCAAGCACTTGACCGGTCTTCTCCTCGCCGTCAGGCGTGAAAATTTTGACAACCTCACCGTAAGAAGCTCCCTCCACGCCCTCCACCACAATTAATGGCCCCGAAACCTCAGATATCGTGGTGTACTCACGAGCGGAAACGTCTACACTCATTTTCTCACCTCACTCCTCCCTTAACCTTTTGAACTCGTCACGCAAAGCCCTCATTAGCTCCTCGAACTTCTGCTTGAACTCTTCGTTCTTCACATACTTCATCCTGGCTATCTCGTCTTTTATACTCATCTCCTGTATCTTCTCTATCCGCACACCCGCGTCTATAGCCTTTTGCGCCTCCTTATGGAACTCTAAAATGACCTTAGCCATCAAATACATCTTCTCAAGCGAGCAATAAGTGTCAACTTCGTGGTAAGCGTTCTGTGCAAGGAAGTCCTCCCTAATCATTCTTGCAACCTCCAAAAGCTCCCGCTCGCGCTCCGGCAGCGCATCAGCGCCGACGAGCTGCACGATCTCCTGGAGCTCTGCTTCCCTCTGCAGGATCGCCATCATCTCGTCCCGCTGCTGCATGAAGTCTTCGGCGACGTTCCTCGTGTACCACTCCCGCAGGTCGTCAACGTAGAGCGAGTAGCTGCGGAGCCAGTTTATTGCCGGGAAGTGGCGGCGGTCCGCAAGCGACGAATCAAGCGCCCAGAAAACGCTTACGACACGCAGCGTGTTCTGCGTCACCGGCTCTGAGAAGTCGCCGCCAGGAGGTGAGACCGCGCCAACGACGGTGACGGATCCAATACGCTCATCAGAGCCCAAAACCTTGACCCTTCCGGCACGCTCATAAAACTCCGAAAGACGGGCTGCGAGATAAGCAGGGAAGCCCTCCTCGCCCGGCATCTCCTCGAGACGTCCTGAAATTTCCCGCATCGCCTCAGCCCACCTCGACGTCGAGTCTGCTTGGATGGCGACATCGTAGCCCATGTCCCTGTAGTACTCGGCAAGTGTGATTCCCGTGTAAACCGACGCTTCTCTAGCTGCGACCGGCATGTTCGAAGTGTTTGCGATAAGTGTTGAACGCTCCATAAGTGGCTCGCCAGTGTAGGGGTCGATAAGTTCTGGGAAGTCCTCAAGAACCTCCGTCATCTCATTGCCACGCTCACCGCAACCGATATAGACGATGATCTGCGAGTTCGCCCATCTTGCAAGCTGGTGCTGCATGACCGTCTTTCCGGTGCCGAAACCGCCGGGAATGGCAGCGGTGCCGCCCTTCGCCACCGGGAAGAACGTGTCGAAGATCCGCTGTCCGGTCAGTAAGGGCTCCGTCGGGTCCAGCTTCTCCTTGTAAGGACGACCTCGCCGCACCGGCCACCGCTGCTTCATCGTCAGCTCCTTTTCTTCTCCATCGGTCTCCACAACGGCAATGACGTCGTTCACTGTGAACTTGCCCTCTTTTATTTCCACAAGCTTTCCGCTAACCCCGGGTGGCACCAAAACCTTATGAACGATGACCTTCGTCTCAGGAACCTCGCCGAGGATGTCACCGCCTGTGACGTTTTTGCCTTCCTCGGCGACGGGCTTGAAGTCCCATTTCACGTCGGGGTCGAGCGCCGGCGCCTCGATACCCCGTGTGATGTAATCGCCAGCCATGCTCTTTATCACTTCGAGCGGTCGCTGCACGCCGTCGTAAAAGTTCTTCAAAATCCCAGGGCCAAGCTCCACGGAGAGCGGCGCGCCAGTCCTGAAGACAGGCTCGCCGGGCTTGAGACCCGTAGTGTCCTCATATACCTGTATATAAGCCTTATCGCCTTCCAGTCGGATGACCTCACCGAGTAGCCGCTCCTCCCCGACCCTTATAACTTCATACATCTTACAACCTTTCATCCGCTCCGCCACGACGAGCGGACCCGCAATCCTTATTATCACACCCTTCTCACCAATCTCGCTAACCACAACAACACCTCCTATTTTATTACAATGCCAACAGCCCGCTTCGTAAGCTCACTTATCATATCCACCCTCTCTATTGGTCCCCTCTTGTCTGGAATTTCCACAATTATCGGCGCCACACCCTTCTTCCTTGCGTTTATCTCCTTAATCTTCTCTCTGTTCTTTTCCGCAATTCTTTCCGTCACTATTATAATGGACACTCCCTCCTTTTCCAGCTCACTGAATATCTCGGAAACATCTTCCTCCTCTGAAACCTCGTACACACGCTCGATACCTGCAAGCCTGAAGCCAGTTGCGGTGTCCGGGTCGCCTATAACTGCTATCGTCTCAAGCACCCCCCTTGAACATTATTGCGGCAACCTTGTCCCTTATGGCGTCGGAAAGTCTCTCTAGCCTCTTTTCAAAGGTATTATTCACAGCTATTCGACCATCCTTCGTCCTGACGATGACACCACCTATGCTTTTCACCCTTTCCTCAGAAAGCGTTAGACTAGCGCCGAGGTCCTTAGAAATCTCGTCTAAGTCCTTCTTGCTGATGAAGCGGGCGTCTTCCTCACTGAGTATGACCTCAAGATCTCCGCCGCCTGCGCTCATCGCAGACACTTTTATCAAGTTTCTCAGGATTTCATCGTATTTATACTCGCCAAAACCTTTCTCCTTTACCTCTTTTATCTTCTCGACCGCCTTATTCATCACCTCTTTTATCATTTCCTCCTGCGCTATCCATTTTTTCCTGCGAGCTTCGAGCCTTGCTGTCTGTATGATTCGCCGCTTTTCGGTCTCCGCCCGCCTCTCTTCCTCCTCCATAGCTCTCTTCTTACTCCTCTCAGCCTCTGCTTTCGCGTCTTCTATTATCTTTTTTGCCCTCTCTTTCGCTTCATTCAGGATTCGCTCTCGCTCTTTCTCCCCCTCCTCTCTTATCCTGTTTACTATCTCGGCAGCGCCCATACGCCTCGCCTCGGAGCTAAGAAATGCCCAAAAGCATTTTTAATGCGACATCCACGGCGGTCGCCATCTTGGAAGAAGCCTCCTCCTTCAGCCTTTTTACCTCCTCCTCAGCCCCCTTTAGAATGCTCTCCTCCTCTTCCCTGCCCTCTTTCAGCTTCTGCTCCATTATTTCTTGCATCACCCTCTTTTCCTCTTCTTTTGCAGCTTCCATGATTCTCGCGGCTTCCTGCTCAGCCTCTTTTATGATACGCTCCGCCTCTTCCCTCGCAGCTTCTATCTTCTTCCTAATCTCTTCCTCCGCTGCTCTTATCTCTCTAAGCGCTTCCACCGCCATTATTCCTCTCCTTTGGGGATGTTCATTATATTCTTTTCCTTTTATTTTCATTTCTCGCCGCTGAGATTCGGTGCTGATTTCGGTCGCACGGGCGGGTGACGAAAAGACGAGCAACTCACAGTCGACGAGTACATAACAGCGTGAAGCGTACGCCCTATTGCATCTCATCCGCACGCGTCAAGCCTCTGCCACCAGCCCCTTTTTCCACGCTAACAACCTTTCTTCCACGAAATGTCTGAAAACGCGGTCGAGAAGCAACGATATGAGACCAAGGATTAGCATGTAAAGCATAAGCTCGGCCATTTTGTGGTGGGGGTAGAAAATCTGGAAGAGCCGATAGCCGAGTCCGCTGCGGCTCACACCAAACATCTCGGCGGCGACTACGCACATCCAACCCACGCCCATGCCTATACGGACGCCGGTGGCGATGGACGGTAGTGCGTATGGGAACGCTACCCTGAGCATCAGCTTTTCCTTCTTGCACCCTAAGACGAGAGCGGCGTCCACGAGGTCCCTAGGAACGCCTCTGAAGCCCGCATACGTGTTTATCAATATTGGGAAAACTGCCCCTATGAAAACAATGAAGCCCGCTGCTCGATGCGTCAGGTGGAACCAGACGATGGCAAATGGCACCCATGCGAGCGGGGGTATGGGTCTTATGATCTCAATTATGGGATCTGCGATCCTGTCCGCAACACGGAACCAGCCTGTGACGGCGCCGACTGAAACACCAACAACCGTTCCTAATGAAAGTCCGATGCCGAAGTGCAACATGCTGATCGCAATGTCCACGGGGAGCGTCGTCCAGAGCTCGAGCAGCGAGCGCGCCACGAGATAAGGACTTGGCAGGATGAAATAATTGCGCACGACGTAGTCCGACACCATCTGCCAAAGAAATACCGCAACGCACAGCGATATTACTTCTAAGATTCTGCCTTTGAGCGCTGTGAGGTTCATCTAAGGATTTAGAAAAAAGAGGAAAATTTATCGATATCTGTATCAGAGGCCCAGCTCTGCTACCGCTTCGTCGTAAAGCGTTGTGTTAAACAAGTCTTCCCTCGTAAGGAGTTTTTCCGTATAGCCGAGCTCGTAGAGAACCCTTGCGTATTCGAGGGTGCAGTTGAGCCCTATATATGGGTCATAGACCCACATCCCGTCCCACGTATCTAACGAATATTTGACCTGGGAAACGTCCCAACCGCACTTTCTCGCATAGACTTCAGCGGCTTCATCGGGATGCTCCCTGCAATATAACGTCGCGTTTATGTGCGTCTTTATGATCTGTTTCACAATTTCGGGATGCTCTTCCAGCAACTTCTCGCTGACGAGGAGGCAACAGCAGGCATGGTTCGGCCACATGTTACCAGAAGGCACGACCATCACACCGCTGCCCTCAAGCTCGATGATCGCCGGATACGGGTGCGGCAGGAACGCCGCATCTACGGCGCCGGCACCCATCGCGGTGACGGCATCGCCGGGACCCATAGCTACGATGTCAACGTCCTTTTCAGGATCTAATCCGTTCTCCAGAAGCCATTTTCTCAAGATGGTGTTTTGGATGGAGCCAGGCGGGAACGTTGCTATTTTCGCGCCCCGAAGCTTTTCAGCGGTGAAGCTCTCAGCAAGCTCTGGCTTCACGACGAGATGCGACCCGTTTATCTGGACGCCAGCGACGATCTTCGCCTTAAGCCCCTTGTCGATGGCTGTGATGGGCGGCGTCGCACCAACGTAAGCAACATCTATATCCCCGGCGAGCATCGCCTGCATCTCCGGCGGCCCTGACGGGAATTCCGCCTCGGTGACGCAGACCACCCCCAACCTCGCAAGGTCGCTCTGCCACCAGCCCTTCTCCATCGCAAGCATGAAGGCAACTTGGTGCGTGCTCGGCTGGTAACCGAAACGTATTACCATTCCCTTTTCCGGCGGCGGAGCGATGCAGCCGAGGAGGAACGGCGTGGCTGCAGCCAATAACAGGCAGAAAATGACCACTCTCTTCATCATCGGCTCTCCCTTTTGCCGAGAGAATATTTATACCTGATGCCGTTCTGATTCTCCGCTACTTCGTAGCTTTTTTGATGCTAGCGGAGACCTTCATCACGGGTGTCATCCTCCGAGCCCGACTGCGGGAGCGCCTTGTCGCCGATCCGCTTTTCGTCACTGAGGGCACTCCCCTCACCGAACCCGGATTCATTCAGGGTGGTAGGGTGTGTATAGGGTGCTGCCGAAGATGAGGATGACGGTGCCGAAGGAGGTAGCGGAGAGAATGGGATTGAAGGAGGGAGACAAGCTGGTTGTCTACTACGACCCTGAAAACGACAGGCTGGTGGTGGAGAAATGGGGAAAGGGAAAGAGGTGCGAGCCACCGTCAAGGGGAAACTACGCTTCGACTCCTTGGAGGACAAAGCCTTCCTGCTCTACGCAATGAGAAACTTCAAGGATGCTGTCGAGTACGCCCACTCGTTAATGAGGAAGGGGATTGAGGAGAGCAAAATAGTGAATACTCACTTCGAGAATACTTAATAAAGTATTCTCGAAGTGAGTA
>Ga0209411_100011_pt1 | contig 30465 bp, 28 predicted proteins | sample Mar14336cmmetaG_FD_185479 | JGI IMG/M metagenome (GOLD analysis project Ga0209411, IMG submission 185479) | Marine hydrothermal vent microbial communities from Guaymas Basin, Gulf of California to study Microbial Dark Matter (Phase II) - Marker... ... | reverse complement strand
TTATCCTCCTAAACGCCGAGGCTGGGATTCGAACCCAGGCGGGGCGACGCCCCACAGGCTCTCCGTCCCGACGCAAGGCGACGCTCCAGGCCTGCGCCTTATCCGCTCGGCCACCTCGGCACTACTTCTTTAGTAGCTTTGAAAATATTAAACATAGTCCTCAGAGTTGCCAGTGCAAAAAGCTTCTTCCCCTCTTTCTCCTGTTCTTATCCTAATAGCCTCCTCCACGGACACAACGAATATCTTGCCATCGCCGATATTTCCGGCGTATGCTTTTTCCTTTATGATCGCCGCTACTTTCTCCACCTCGTCGTCCCGCACCACGATTTCTACTTTCACCTTCGGCACCATATCCACAATGTATTCTGAGCCACGCCACATGAGCTTTAAGCCCCTCTGCCGCCCTCGTCCCCGTATTCCGAGACGTTCATGCTTACGAAGCCTGCCTGCTCTAGCGCACTCTTCACGTCGTCCACCTTCTCAGGTCCTATTATCGCCTCAATCTTTTTCATGACGCTCACCTCCTCGCCACTCGCCTCGTCCGCCTCCTCCGTAGTGACACGCCGCACGATCAGAGGTCTCGCAGTCTCCGCATATACAAAGTCTGGGTATGCGACAACGCCGTGCTCACCGATGTCGAGACCAAAAAGCTCCTCTTCTGGCGAGACCCTCAGCCCCACATCCTTCTCAAGAGCGTAGAACAGCAGGAAGCCCGTGCCGAACGCCCAGCTGAAGTTGACCACAATGCTTATGAGCTGACATGCGAGGAAGCCTGGATTCCCGTAGAGTAGACCGGTGATGAGCGGCGGCTTCGTCGTATAAACGCCGTAAGTGCCGTCTGCAAGCAAGCCGAGGGCGGGGAGCCCCCCATGTACCGTTAAAACCGTGCACCGGAATCGCGCCGACGACGTCGTCTATACCATGACGCTCGAGCCACCAGTAGCCGTAGCACACGATGAAACCGGCGACGATGCCGATGAACACCGCAGCCCACGAAGCAACCCCACGCACAAGGTGCAGTTATCGTCACCAAGCCTGCGATTGCGCCGTTGCACGTCATGCCCACATCGGGCTTGCCGAACTTCTTCCAAGTGATGAGCATCGCGGTCACGGCGCCGGCAGCCGCTGCAAGGTTCGTGTTCGCCGCTATCACCGAAATTCGTAGTTCATGAGCGGAGAGCGTGCTGCCGGGGTTAAAGCCGAACCAGCCGAACCAGAGGATAAAAGTGCCGAGCACCGCCAGGGTTACGCTGTGCCCTGGCATTGGGCGAGGGTTGCCGTTCTCGTCATACCTGCCAATCCTCGGCCCGAGGAGTATGCAGGCTGCGAGCGCAACGTAGCCACCGACCGCATGGACGACGCCCGAGCCTGCGAAGTCGAGGGCGCCGTAGCCGCCGCCGAGCGCCGTCATGAACTCTGTAGAGCTCAACCAGCCGCCGCCCCAGAGCCAGTGCCCGTAAATCGGGAAGATTATGGCGCTTACGACCACGCTGTAAACGAGGTAGACGCTGAACTTCGGGCGTTCTGCGATCGCCCCTGAAACTATGGTTGCCGCTGTCGCGCAGAACACCAGCATGAAAAACCAGCTCAGGATAGTGCTGACGTCGTAGGCGTCGCCTGCGAGGAAGAAGCCTGAAGTGCCGATGAGCATATGCCACAACGCCCCCAGCATCAACGCAAAGCCGACCGCCCAGAACGCCAGCGAGCCTGCGGCGTAGTCTACTAAATAGCCCTCGAAAACCCAGTTTCAAACATCGCAAAGCCGGGTTGCATGAACATCACCAGAAACGCCGCCACCAGCACCCAGACGTAGTCCACCGGCGCCTCCGGGTTCTCGGCGAGCGTCACGGCGCCCGTCGGGTCGCCGCCCGCCGCCGCGGCTGCGGACGCCAGGACCACTGGGGCTAGCAGGGGCGCTGCCACGGTTACGAGGACGAACGTCACCTTGCGACCAGCCCCCTCAGGGCGCTGCCACCACCATCCCCACACCTTTGTTCCATATTCGCATGCAAAATGGAATGAATGTCATCTATATAAATAATTTTCGGAACATTAGATTCGTCTACCCTGATAAAATGATACAAATGATCATTGGGGTTGCTGAGCGGCTCTGACAACTGTTAAATCTTCTCGGACGCATGCATACGGGATGACAAAGTTTTACGAGGTGCGGAAGAGGGACGGCGCTGCGAGGCTCGGCAGGCTTTTAATCGGAGGTGCCGCTGTGGAGACGCCGCTGCTGCTGAGCGTCGAAGCCGTCCGCAGCGGGGACGCGCCCGTGCTGCCAGCGGGAGCCGTGACAGAAAGTGGAAATGCCGATACCGATAAGCTTCTAGTTTACGACGGCCGGGGGCTGCCAGCGGGGTGGGCGGCGGCGAGGGGCGTCGTCGTCCTTCCGGAGACGCACCCGCTCGCCTTCGACGCTCGTGACGTCAAAGCCGACCTCTACGTCGTCGGCTACGCCCCCCGCCTTTTGACGTCGGGCAAGCGGCTCGTCGCCGAGATCATCAGGCTGCGGGAAAACATCCCGCCGGACGCCGCCCTCTACGTGCCTGCGGTCGCCACGCCTGCGAACGTTGCGTTCCTGATTTACATGGGGGTGGATGTCGTTGACGACGCCGCCGCCGTTCTCAAGGGCTATGAGGACGTTTACCTCACGGACTACGGCGAGCTTAGGCTTTCAGAGCTTGACAACTTTCCCTGCTGCTGTGAGGTTTGCACGTCGCTCAGCCCCGCCGAGCTTAGAGGGTTGGGCAAAAAGGAGAGGGCGGAATTGCTGGCGAAGCATAATTCTCTCGCTTTAAAAGCCGAGGTCGAGAGGGTGCGGGAGCGGATAAGGAGCGAGATGCTGCGCGAATATGTGGAGCTGCGTGTCCGCACGTCGCCGTTTTTGACGGCGGCGCTCCGCATTCTGGACGGCGAGGAGACGTACTTGGAGAAGAGAACGCCGGTTGCGAGGCGCTCGCCGCTGCTCGCCAACACTATGGAATCGTTGCGTCGCATTGAAGTCAAGCGTTTCGCCGCCCGCGTCATCGAGCGCTACACGCCGCCCCATCGTAAAGTGCTTTTGCTTCTCCCATGCTCCGCTCGAAAACCTTACTCGCAGTCGCAGTCGCACCGGAAGTTCATAAGCGCAATTTCCGAGTTCAGAGGACACATTCACGAAGTCATAATAACGTCGCCGCTTGGCGTCGTCCCCCGAGAGCTTGAAGCGGTGTACCCTGCCGCCTTTTACGACGTGCCCGTTACCGGTTACTGGGACGCCGAAGAGCGCTCTTGGGTCGGCTCGTGCATCGAAGCCTACCTTCGCAAAAACCTTATTGAGCGAGGACTCTACGAGCACGTCGTCGTGCACCTCGGCGGCGGCGCCCTCGAAATTTTCAAAGGCGTCGCCGAAAAGCTCGGTTTAGAGGCGTTTTACACCTGCGGCGACGGCGAGGAAGAGACGGCAAAGCGTGCTTTAGAGCGGCTTAGAAGCTGCATTTCGGAGCTTTGCGCCGAGAAACTGCCGGATAAGGACGCAAAGGCGAACATGATAAGGGCGATGGCGGATTATCAGTTCGGGAGCGGCGTCGGCGACGTGCTCTTGGAAGGGGCTGAAATCGAAATCAAAGGCAAATATCCGGCGTACAAGGTCGTTTCCGGCGGGGAGGCTCTGGCGGAGGTGGCGCCGGAATACGGGCTTCTGCGGCTCTCTTTAAGTGGGGCGTTGCGGCTTCACAATAGCGGCTTTCGTGCTTACGAGGTGCGTCTGAGAGACTTCGTGCCAAAAGCGAAGAGTGCGGTGCTGGCGCCCGCCGTCGAGGATGCCGACCCGCAGATAAGAGTGAACGATGAGGTGCTGCTCAAGGACGCCGACGGGAATTTGGTCGGCGTCGGGCGTGCGAAAATGAGCGGCTGGGAAATGGTAGCTGCGGAGAGAGGCGTCGCCGTTGAGGTGCGGAAGACGTTGGATCGATCCCAACACCTTTAAAAGCTTCACAAGCTTTTCCACACATTTCTTCCTGAGTTAAACATCTTCAATGCTTATCCGCCTCACAGAAGCATCGACGTGGGAGAATCATGCAGCATGCCAGAGTAGGGAATTCGCTTCCACTCGCTGAGGGCATGACGGATTCTCCTGGTCTCAATCCAGCTTACAATATTTTCATGGAGCTCTAAAGCTCCTTAAGCTTCCGCACAGCATCAAAAAAGGGTAGCATGTCCACCACTCTAGCCTCTCCGCGCATTTCTCGCCTCGTCAAGCTCGAATTGCTCTGCAAGCGCCTTAACAGCCTCTTTCAACATATTATACAGCTCCTCGCCCGTCTGAACAGCATCTTGCCCCCGTACCTCCGGTATAAAACAGCTCACGCCATTATCCGCACTTTGTTCCCGTGGGCGGACTTGACCCGCTGCAGCAGCGTCCGCAACGCCTCCTTGCTGCCGTCTTCTGCGTCGAGTTCCGAGAAGCTTACACCTAACGCTTCTAACTCCTCTTTATTTAACATGAAAGGTTCATCAAGCACCACGCTCCCGACGCTGAGGGAGAGCGTCGCCCAGCTCACGCTCAGAACCTGCGACGGAAACGCCTTTAAAACGCCGGCTCTGAAGAAGTCACGGGTGCTCTCCGGAGGGTTTGAAAGCGCCGCCGTCACTCGCCGCTGCATGTTCTCCAAGTCTATTTCCGGCATCTCGTTTGAGGCAAACGCTAGTGCGTCTTCAGGCTCGAAAATAGAGGCATCGGCAGCGCCGCCGATAAAAGTATCTGGAATCACGCCCTTCTGCACGTAAGACAATACTTTTTCGTCAAGCAACGCATAGTGGTTACAAATGCTGATGCCCTCCTCCGCACTCCTAGGCTCGTAATTCACGAGAAGCGCAAGCTTCGTCACCCAATCAATCCCATCAACGTAAGCCTCAAGCCGCCGCTCCTCAAGCCTTTCAAACAACTTTTTCATGTGCTTCAGCCCGAACTCGTCCCAAAAGCCCTTCTCTTCACCTTCTTCATACATGCGCTCGACACGCTCGAGGTAGAAATTCAGGATCTCCACGGCGTCCGTCGTCTCCCCGTTCTCCAGCCGCAGCTTCCACTTGCAGGACTGCGTGTCCACGGAAATCTGCTTGATCGCAGCGACGGGGTCTTCGAGCTGCGGGGCATCGTCGAGCAACCCAAGCTCGAAAGCCCGCATGATCATCGTCTGCGTCACGTCCCTCATTATTATCGCATAGTCGCACCTCAACGCCTCGTAATGGATGTCGTGGAGTCGCCAGTACTTGCGAGCGGCATGCGGCTGATCCCTAGTGTTGAGGATCCCCCTGTTCGCCGTCGTCGAGAGCGAGGAGCGTTGCGTCACGAACATCGCTCGTGGCGAGATCACGAACTTCACGCCCTGTATCTCGGCGTCAAGGCTTTGCCGCACGAGCTCCGCAGCGACGACGTCGCCCCCGCCGCAGAACACTATGCGGGCGACGAACCAAGGGAGCAACGCACGCTCCACCCTACTCCAGTCCTTGCATGCCGCTCTGAGCGTTATTGTGTTCCCATGCGTCGCGTACGTATTCGTGACCACACCCCGCCCTTCAGCAAAGAAGTTGGCGACGTTGTTCTTGTGCACCAAGATCTTCTTCTTCAGCGAAAAGCTCGCCTCCTCCGCTCCTATGAACGCATAAATCTCGGAAGCTCGCTCGTAAGCTAGGGCGTCCAAGGGATTATTGTAGGAGGGCGTGGAAATTTCGAGGTGCCCTAGGTCGTCGTAGATGCGACAGCCGTTCCTCGCAAATGACGAAATTATGGTGCGCTCATGCTCCTCCTGCATCACCTCCGCTGAGATGTCCCAATCCACAACCCGTGAGAAATTGACTCGCCTCAGCCCTTGGATCGCCGCACTCACGAGGAGTGAAGGGTTTAAAGGCGCCGCCGCACTCAACGGATACTCCTGCTCTATACCTCTGATTTTGCTCTCAATGACGCCGCTCATCGCTCATCTGCGTGATAACCTCGTAATCCTGCAACCCTCCTCCTCATCTTCCTCTTCATTCTCCGCCTCGGCTTCCGCTTCCTCTCTCTTTATCTCCTCGATCTTGCGGCGGATGCTCTCCTCATCCCAACCATCAAGCTCGTCGAATCTGTACGTGCGGCTGCCCGAATACAACAAGTAATCCAGATAAGGATTCCTGCTTATCCTCTCCCTTATTTCCCGGCTTATCCGCTCCTCCCAGTGGCGAACGTCCTCTTCTTCTGCAAGCAGCCTCACAAGCACCTCCCTGGCGCCGCTACCACGCCGCCGCTCGCCGAGAAACACAACGACGACGCTTGGCATCCTCGCAAGCTCCGGATATCTCGAGAATAACTGTGAGTATTCGTCCTCGCCCGGACGCCTCACATCTATCCTTATCTTTGGCTCCTTCGTGATGGTTATCTTGTTCCAGCTTATCGTGGCGTTCTTGAATTCCTGCGCGAGACGCACCCTGAGCTCTGCCCTCGAGTTCTTCGGCGGGAAGAGCAACGCCTCCGCGATGTCTTCCTCTGTTAAAATACGCTCGACACCTATTTTGTCGGCGACCTTCTCGTAAAGATCGTACTCGCAAAGGTTCGTGAATGCAAAGCTTGCCGCTATTTTCTTTTCGGTCTCGTCGTCTATCATGTAATACTCGGAACGCAAATGCCTCCCTGAATACTCAAAGTCATCGATCTCGTGCTCAACCACCCAAAGCTTCATTATCCACTCTATCCGCCGCACCAAGTACGGATCTTCGAGCAACCCCTGATCCAACTTCTCGCAAACCCTTTTAAACGTCTTCAGCGCATACTCGTCCCAATAATCGGTTTCTCGCTCCTCAAAGAGCTCTTCTATGGCGTCTATGTAGTAATGGTTGAGGTAGTCCAGCACTTTTATCCTGTCGCCGTTCGCCAGTCTTATCTTCCAGTCGCCGTTGATGTTTTGCGAAATCTCCTTGAACGTCTGGAGTGGGTTCCAGATGTCAGGCACGTCTCTTATGATGCCGTTCTCAATAGCATCTATGACGTACGTCGTGATCGCATTGTTCAACAACCTCGTCACTTCCGAGCGCAACCCCTCACCGCTTGTCACGTGCACCCGCATTTTATCTTTCGACGTCAGCGGTTCGTCCCTCGTAGAGAGTATCGGCCATTGGGACGGCGATTCCGTCATCACACGACGAGCAACTACCGCCTTCGGCGAAATGACGTAGCGGACGCCGTTGCTGTCGAGTATGTAGCCGCCGGCGCCGCAGAAGACTTTGCGCAACACCAAGTACGGAATGAATAGCCCTTCCTTCCCGGCAAACTTCCGCCGCTCCACCATGTAAGACTCGTGCGTCCCTCGACTATACCTCTTATCGATCTCGACGTTCGCCTTCCAGCACTGTATGTAGATGTCGTCGCCGCCGCTCCTCTTCCCGAAACGCTCCCGGTACCGCTCGCTCGCAAGCTCTGCGCCGAGCTGCATGTATATTTCCGATGCCTTGTCGTATTTGAGGACCTCAAAAGCGTTCCTGCATTCCGGCGTCGCGATTTCGAGGTGTCCGCCGGTGCACACATAAATGCGGGCGCCGTTCCTCAGGAAGCCATCGTTGCGCCGCTGTAGCTTCGAGCATATCGCCGGGACGTCATCAAAAAACTTGTATTCCTCCAGCGACCGTATTATCTCATCAACGTGGTAATATCTCGCATACCTGTAAAGCTCAGTAGCCTCCGCATTTATACCAACACGAAATTCATGCTCTATTCCTTGCCACCTGTCAAAACCGCTCATAAGTTCCCTCTCCAAAGCAATTACGCCCCGCCGCTGATAATACTAACACCCTTAGAAGTGCATACCAGTATCCTCTTCCAGCTTTTTGTGGTAGCCTGCGGCTATCATCTCCTCAGCACGCCGCTTCAGGAACCTGTTGAAGCCCTCCTTCAAGTGCTCCAACGTCACACCTATCTCTGACGGCGACTTGTATTTCCTGCTCAGCTCCACCGCCCGCCCCTCTACGTCCAAAATGCTGTCAAGCCCCTCACGCTTCCAGACTTCGGCGATGTCGCTCTTCGCCACCATACCCTTCTTCAACATGAAGATCGTCCGCTCTTCGAGCGCTTTGTCCCTCGCATAGTAGAACGTCTGCGCGATGAAACGTCCGGTGATGGAGTCGCGGCGGCGTATCGTCCCTATTTCTGTCTCCACCAGATCATCGGTGTACATGTAATCGACGATCTCCCTCACGATGTAATCACGAGCGGCGTCCAGCCCTCCCCACTCCTCCACCAACAACGCGTCCAAGGGCACCTTCTTCGCATATATCTCGGCGATGGAGAGTGCCGCCTCCTTATCAGGCTTCGGCACCTCTATTATCTTGTCAAAACGGGAGCGAAGTGCGGAATCTATGAGGTGAAGGCGGTTCGTGGCGCCGATGACGGTGAGGTGCGGATGCAGGTCATAAAAGCCCTCGAGGATGTCAAGAAGCTGCCCGGTCACGCGTTCCGGCGCCCCTGAAGATCCAACGTACATGCCGCGCTCCTGCGCCAGTGCGTCTATTTCGTCAAAGAAAATAACACCATAGTCGTTCTCACCGCTCTCAAGCTTCTCGTTCGCCATCTTAAAGACCATGCGCACGTTGCGTTCGGACTCGCCGAGCCACATGCTGAAGAGCTCGCCGGCGCCCACCTTCACGAACTCGCAGTTCGGGAGCGCCGTCGCCAACGCCTTTGCGCACATCGTCTTCCCGCAGCCCGGCGGCCCGTACATCAAAATACGACGAGAGCGCTCTCCGTACTTAGCATAATCATCAGGGTTGAGCATCGGCAATATTATGCTCCTTATCAACTCTTTCTTAACCTCCTTCAAGCCTCCAATGTCGTTGAAGCTCACTCCTGGACTTTTCGTGACCTCATATCTTGAAAACTCCTTCGTCCTGTAATACTTCTTTATGTCATAGGTGACGGGAATCATCCCGACCTTCATACCCTCTTTCAGCGCCTTTTTCTCTTCTTCCGAGAGCCTCTTATATATCTTGTTGTGCCCCCGCCCCGTCGAAATCTCGCCAATCCACTCGTCCCCCTCCTTCCTTATCTCCTCGACCTCGCCGACGATGAGGTCCACCATCTTGTTGTAGACCTTCGTTATGCCGACGGTGAAGCCCGTCGGGCTCTTCTTGTCCGGGATGTGCCCTATAAAAACGTACTGCCCCTCTTTGAGGTTCCGTATATCCTCGTCAGAAAGCAAACCATAGGGCAAAACTTTTAGCGCCCCGTTCACGTTCACGACGGCGCCGTCCTCGAGCTTTTCAACCACGAAGCCTATGTCGAGCGGCGGCGCCTTCGCCTTCGACACCAGCCGCTCCAGCTCCTCCTTGTATGCCTCCAGCTCCTCGTATTTTCTTATTAACCTTCTGTATTCACTTTCAAGCCTCTCATACTCGTATCGGGGGACGTATTCGTCTCTCACCATGACTTTCTCCCTTTTAACTATTGCTACATCCTTGTTATAAGGGTGTCGCTGAGCGCTCCTTTCCTTATCGCATCATCCTCACTTGGGGGGCGGGGGCGGCGCGGATGCGGTGCAGCCGCGACCCTTCGCCGTGGGCGTATGGAACGTCCGGCGAGGCGACATACGCCCATGCTCTGTTCCTCAAGCGAGACTCGTCCCACTACTACTGAGCCTGTGTGGAGGGCGTGCGAGCTTCGCTGCCGACGTTCGGCAAGCGGCAGCGGGCAGCATCATAAGACCGGTGTTGAGGCGTTAAGGAGCCGGGAACAGAGCTTTAAGTACTTGACGCCTTCGCTGAGCGGGAACTTCCACGAGGGGCTGCTTTACAGCAGTCAGTTGCGTCATCGAACATTATCAATCTGATCTTCCCGGTGCGAGCTCTCGCCTGCGAAGTCGGGAACTTTGGAAGTCCCGACTGAGCGGCGGTGGCGGTGGGCTTTGCCGCGAGCGGCGCGGTGCCACATGCCGCTCGCACGCCAGTCGAGAAACTCCCTTTCAGATACCTTAGATCTTGGTCTTGGTCGCCAGTCGCTAGTGGGGTTAGTGTAGTAGCTGAACGCCTCATGGTAGGGGGCGCGTCGTCCTAGCGAGTGCGGGGCTGCTTCTCAAGGAGTGGACACCGCCCTGACCAGCCTCCCGCCGGGGCGAGGTTTCCGACACGGGCGGGCTTGCGGAGACGCATCAGCTCGGTCGGTCAGGAGCCATCCGCCTGAGGGCATGCCTCAGGCATCATCGATAAAAGTTAGAAGAGGAATAAAAATGTTTCGGGGGCTTTCCTCCCTTCAGAGGCTTCCAGCCCGCAAAGGGGTGTGAAGAGATGGACGTGGGAGTCCGCTCTAAATGTTCGTCAAAGTGCGGGGAGGCGAGGCGACGACTGACCGCTCATGATGGCGCGCATCTGCAGTCCCCCAGGACCATCTCATGGCAGGTATATCTCCATTCCGCCACGTCCTCGCTTATCACTTCATGAGTCGTCGCATCTATGAGGGCGACGTACCAAGAGGCGTTAAAAGAGATTCTCCAGTTCCCCATTCTCACCGGTATGGAAGCGTTCTTCTCGCACCCGGGCGGCAGGTATATCCGGCGTACGACTATCGGGAGGTGCAGGTCGTAGTCGGGCAGGTCGAGCCTCCAGAGGAAGTAGGGGGAGAGTGCCGAGTCCGTCGGGTTCTCTAATGTCAGGCTCACGAGCATCGTGTCGCCGGCGGCGTACTCGTACTTGTCGGTCGAGATCGAGACGCTCGGCTTCGCCGCCGCCCTCACCTCGACGACCCTCGCCGTCGAGTTCTTTGCGCCTCTGTCGTCCGTTACCGTCAGCACGACGCTGTAGTTCCCTTCGGATGCGAAGGAATGATTCACGACTTTCCCCGCTCCGCCCGTTCCGTCTCCGAAGTCCCATTCGTAAGATACGATCGTGCCGTCGGGGTCGAAGGAGGCAGAGGCGTCGAAGGTCACCACTTCGTCCACGACCGGGCGTGCGGGCGAGAACGTGAAGGAGGCGACCGGCGGCTCGTTACTGACGTACGGTCGCATCAGCGGGTACAAGTCCCTGTTCGTGCCGCCGCCTATGCTGTAGGGCACGTCGCCAATCCCGTCGCCGTCCGCATCCGTCCCGTTGTAGTCGTCGTAGTAGTTACCTTCTCTCAGCGTCTCGTTATGCCACCGGTTGCGGCACTCGTCCCAGGTGTTGTTTTCGGAGTTTTCGATGAAGTCGTTGTGGTAGAAGAGGTTGTTGTTGCTTGGGTAGCTCGGGTAGTAGATGTAGACGCCGTTCCCGTTCTCTACGATGGCGTTTTCGTAAACTGCGTTCCCGGAGCTGCATATCCAGATTTCGAGTCCCGCGGCGCTCCCGGAGATCTCGTTTTCGTATATTCGGTTGCCGCTTGAGCCCCAGATGTAGAAGGCGTCCTCACCGTTCGATGATACGATGTTCGAATGGATGACGTTGTTGGAGGAAGCATAAAGGTAGAAGCCGTAGCCGTTGTTTTTTATGACGTTGGAGTGGATCACGTTGCCGCCAGCCTTAAACAGGCGCAGCCCGTAGCCGTTGTTTTGTATGTCGTTCGAGTGGATTTTGTTCCCGCCGGCGTATATGCCGATGCCCGCCCAGCCGTTCGAGCGTATCGTGTTTGCGTATATCTCATTGTTCCCGGAATACACGCCGATCCCGTGACCGTCGTTCGAGAATATCGTGTTGTTGTGGATGATGTTGTTCGAGGATGCGACGTGTATGCCTGCGAGGTTCCAATCGCCCGAGCTGTTTGTAATCCTAAAGCCGCTTATATCGCAATTGTCCGCCTCTATCTTGACGGTGTTTCCCTTTCTCATCCCGTCTATGAGCGGCATCCCGATGCCCACGAGGGTGAGCGTTCTGTTGACCACGACGTTTTCCCTGTACGTTCCGCAGTAAACGAGGATGGTATCGCCGTCCGTTGCGTTGTTGATCGCTTCCTGGATGGAAGTGTATTCTGCGTGCGGACACTCCGCCAAGTCGTCATCCACGCTGATCGTCTTTGCGCCAGCCGTCGCCGCCGCCAGCACCGACGCCGACACAGCCAATACGATTGCGAGGCTCAGCAGCAGGAGACTGCCGAGAGACTTACGGCTGGGGTTGCGAGGTTGAGTCTGAAGCCGAGGCGGGTCGCCGGGGCGGGGGCAGTGCGTGAGGGAGCCTTCGAGGGCGAGGCGGCGGCTGCGGGGCTCAGGCTTGGATCCAGGGCGACATTTTTCGCATCTGAGCGGGGGTGCGCAGGCTTCCGGCTCGGCGTGGCGGCGTGCCGTGAGGCGTGCGGGCGGGGCTTCGGCGTCCCCCGGAGGGGGCTGCGCCGACACGTCAGCAAACGCCATTTTCCTTCCCCCTTAATCTCTTCACGAGTTCCTTCACGTCTTCAACGTTCCCCTCGACCATCCCCCTCGGCAGCCAGTTCTCGTGGAAGTTCTGGTGCAGCATTCCGGCGGACTGCCTCTCATCATCCCTCTCCCTCGACACTTTTGAGACGAACCTATGCAGCTCCCCATGACTTCTCAACTCCAGACCGTCCTTCGCTGCGATTGCTTTCACCATCTGCGACGCCGCGCCCCACGCCTTCTCCGAAGCTTGGATATAATCCCCCCTCCTCAAGAGTTCTTCGGCATCATTTAAGAACTTCTTGCAGAGGTTTTCGTGGAGTTCGGCTTTCGTTTGCGGGTCGGCTATTCTGAGGGACTCGACCACCGCCCTGCTTATGATCTCCTCGGGAGGCACGCCTTCCCTCCTCGAAACCCTTTCCACCTCCTTAACCCTCTCAGGAAGACGTGTTTCGATGCTCATCCCCCCTGCGCATTCGCAAAGCCCGAATCTCGTCCCTCATCTCCTTGAGGGTTCCGTTAACCTCGGTGAGGACTCTATTAATCTCTGCGAGGGTCTTGCTATTGTCTCCGAGGATGGCGTTGTTATCTCTGATCGTATTGTTCATGTTCCACAGGAAGCCGATGATGACCATAGCCGTCGTGTAAACAGAGGCTATTACCGCCTCGTCCCCTCCCGCTAAAATCTCCCAGATGAGCGAGGCTATCATGCCTATGACGCCGATTATGATGAGCACGTCTCCTTTACTTATCTTCTTCCTCCCCGCCTCTCTCCTCATTTCCATTCCACTAGCGATCCATTGTTTTCAATTTCTTTATAAGCTTCCTCACATCGCCGATGCTATCGACGACCATATCCTCGGGCAGCCAGTTCTCGTAGAAGTTCTGGTGGAGCACGATTGCGGAACGCCACAGCCTCCTTATCTCCTCATCCCCCCTCTCCTTTGATATTTCCGAGACGAACTTGTGCAATTCTCCGTGACTCCTCAGCTCCAGACCATTCTTCGCTGCGACCGCCTTCACCATTTGCGATGCCGCACCCCAAGCTTTCTCCGAAGCTTGGACGTAATCCCCCTTCTTCAAGAGCTCCTCAGCATCCCTCATATACTTTTTGGAGAGGCTCTCATGAACCTCCGCTCTCGTCTCAGGGTCGTCCAATCTGAGAAATTCGACCACCGCCCTGCCTATGATCTCCTCGGGAGGCACGCCCTCCTTCCTCGAAACCCTTTCCACCTCCTTGAGAACCTTCTCTGGAAGAATAACGCCCATCCCTTCCCCCCTTCTGCCTTATTTAATTTTCAGATATAAATGTTTCCTCCGCTTCAGCAGTAAGCCTTGACGAAGAAGAGCGATGTGCAAAAATAAAAAAGAAACTTTAGCTAGTCTTCTGCTTATGCTGGTAATGCCATTACCACTAATGCTTGCCCGTTTACTCCAACAGTCCCTGAAGCGTTACTCTTCATTCGGATACTGATATTTAGCCATAGTGGTGGATTATTTACTGTTATCACATCTGTAACGAATGTAACTGACCTCGTAATGTTGACCCACCATGGATCACTGAATGGAACGTTATTTGGATACGCTGCAGCAAAGAATGCACCGGTTTCATTAACGATGCTACAGTTTACTATTGATTTGTTGTTAGCTTCAACCCAAGAATCATTACCTGTATACTGGATAACAAGGTACGCACTCCTGTTCAGAGTTAAGGATGCGTTGAATATTTGAGTTTCGTCAGTGCCGGTTACGCTGACCGCTGCAGTGCTATGGTTAATCACTATGGGGATAGCTCCCGCCTTTAGCTGTGTATCATTTATTGCATTTGCAGCTATGTCAGACTCTTGTACCTGTCCATCTATAATCATGGTACTGTTTATCGCATCTGGTCCTATATCATCTACACTTATTGTGTAATCCTTTATATCTCCTGTTTCTATTGTGTCATCCAAAATTTTAGCACTTGTTACTGCACCATCAGCAAGGTGTTCAGTCGTTATCGCCCCTGGCAGTATCGCCTTCGGGTTTATGAAGCCGCCGGGGAGGATGGCTTTGGCGATGTCGCTGGCTTTCAGCGAGAGCGACGGCGCGGCGGCGACGGCTGCGGCGGTGATCCCGCCCACGACCGCAGCCACGACCATCAGTGCGGCGACCGCCTTCCTCCTCTCCATGCACGCACCTCCCTTACGTCCACCACCGTCCCCGCCTCCTCCGGAGGTATTTATTAGGCGCCCCTCCCGGCGCCCCCACCCCAGGGATGAGCTTGATCGGCTCGGCTGATTGTTTGCTTCGCATCTCACGTCAACGCCACTAACGATTCGTGTCAAAAATTATAAAAAAATTACAGTTTTCGGCTACGCCGGCAGCGCGATCACCGTGAGAACCTGATCCACGAGGTCGCAGGTCCCGCCGGTGGTCCTCGCCGACACGTTTATGAAGTACTTACCCGGACCGAGGTTTTCGTAGTAGAACGTGAGGCTGTTCGTCAGGTTCACGCTGTAGGTGTCGGCGATGCAGAGAACCCCCGGCTCCGCAAGGTAGGTCGTTCCGTCGTCCGCATTCGTGATGTTGCACTTGATCAGCACCTTGTCGCCTGGATCGTAATTGCTCCAGTTGGTGGCGTTCGCACAGTACGTGATGATCAGGTCGCTGCTGTCTTCGTCCTCAATCCATATAGGTTCTTTACCCCGCTCCGATGTGTTAAGTACCTCCTTGAAGCTCGTGTCATCGACGTAGCCGTTCGCCGTCTTATTACTCGCCATTAGGTGCGGTATCGCACCGCCTGCCCCTCCTTTCAAGTCCTCTTGATCTATAGAGCCATTCTCGATCTTTATACTGGTTATGGCATCTTCATCTATATCCACCCCTCTTATCGACCCATCCTCGATCTTACTCGAATCTATAGCATCGTCGGCGATGTCCCCCCTGAGGATCGTGCCGTTTTCTATCTTCGAGCTGTTTATTGCGTCGTCGGCGATGTCGCATCTCTGGATCGCTCCGTCTTTGATGTCTTCGGACTTGATGGTCTCATCTTCGATCTTCTCGCTCGTGACGGCGCCGTCGCTTATCTCCGGCGTCGTGAGACCCTCCTCGGTTATGACCATTATTGAGAGTGCGTTGTCCAGGACTTTAGTCTCCCCGCCGGCGGGTCCGACCGTCGCCGTGATCACGTAGACGCCGGCGCTCGTGAACGTGTGGCTGAAGGTCAGCGTCGTCGTCCTGTGCGGGTCGAGACGCCGCCTTATGACGTCGCTGCCTATTAGGGCGCCGTTAACGTACACTTTGACGGGGAGCATCGACGCCGCATAGTAGCCGACGTTCTTCACCACGACGCTTATCTCGCACTGCTCGCCCACCGCCGGTGTCGGCGGCGAAACCGTGATCCCAGAAATCGCAACGTCCCTCTCGAACGGCCTGCCCTTAACCAGAAGCGCGTTTTGCGCCACCACTATGACCGCCGAAATCGCTAGAACACACAAAATAGCTATTGCTATGTTCTTCCCCTTTCTCATTTAATCACCCAGAACAATGAGTTGAACCGAGTCTTATATAAATGTTTTCGTTTCAGATTTGCCTGACCACCGGCAGCTGCCTCGGCACCTGCTTGTCTTATCTTGGCTCTCTTCTCAAATAGTTCATCGCAACAGGCCACACCCGCCGCGCGGCCTTCTGTTGCAACGGGAAAAAGAGACGGCGACGACGCACCATGAGCTGCGACCGCCACATCGCTAATGCAGCACGCTCCCGGCATGTGCAAAGCTTATTTATGATTTTTTACGATTGATTGTTATGAATGTGTGGCCGCTGCTGACAGGACTTTTCAGCCTGATCGTCGCGGCGCCGCTACTGCATGCGCTCACCCTTTACCCGCTGGATGAGTGGTTTGCCGTGATTTTCGGCGCCGCCTTCCTCTGGTGGGGCTACGTCATCGGCTCTTTCCAGTAGCCTTAGAGGGCCTGCGCGAACAACTGAACTGAGCAGCCACAGCTCTATAAGCTTGACCGGTTGAAGCCGCCCCGGCTACACGTTGAACACCCCGTACAGGTAGCATGCTTGGGTGAGCCTGCTGACCCGGGAGTGGGGCAGTGTGAGCCTGTCCGTCGGCCAGTACATGTAGCCGCCGATAGCCGTGGAGACCCAGCCGCACCACCGCCGCTTCATCATCAGATGGGATAGTAGCCACCCGATGTACGTCCAGAGCCGCACACCGAGCTCGTTGCTGTTGGTGAGGAAGGCGTGCGCCGGGTGTATGGGGCGGCACTCCCAGCGTCCCCGGTAGGCGTAGTCGTAGTCCTGCTCCATGATGGGATAACCGTACTCGTCCCGGATCAGGCGATACTGCAGCGGGTACGGAATGTGCTGGCGGACGAACCTCGTTAACTCCTTCCACTCGCCCATGCCCCACACCGGGATGGGCGCCTTGAACACTTGGGCGTTCGGGAAGTTGAAACGGTAGCGCCCTCGTGACTCGGGGCAGAGCAGCTCGCTCAGGGCTCCGGGCCACGTCACCCTGCCGAGCCCGAAGGCTTTCTCGGTCGGGAGCAGCCGCGCAAGATCGATACGCCGCCACCGCCGCAGGAAGAGGTGCCCCAGCATGTTTTCACGCCCGGGACACCCACGCCGCTCCTGAAAGTTCTCATACTCTATGAACCGCCGCTCCTCTCCCAGCTCCGGATGCTCGATCGTCGGAATATAAAGCTCCTCCAGCACCTTCTGGATCTCAGGCTTGTCCCGGAACGCCCCCTCGTTGAAGTACGGCAGGCAGTCGATTCCATATTTCAGAGCGGTGTTCAGGATCCACCGCCGCCTCGCCCTCCACCGCCGCCGCAGCTCCCTCATCCTCGGCGTCCTGTCTATCCGCTTCAACGCCCGCTTCGTCGGCCTGAAAACCTCCCTGAGCCACTTCACCGCCTTCTCGTTCTCGGCTCTTATCCGCTCCCTGTAAAGCTTTTTGAGCCTCTTCTTTAGCTCCTTCAGCCTCCTTATCTCCTCCTTATACTCCTCAACGCTCTTCAGCGGCACACGCTCCTTGTCGAACATGTAAGGATACGTGTGCCAGCGCCGCGCCTTGTAAAGCACCCGGTGCGGGTCCTTTATTTCCTTAGGCTCCTCAAGATAGTCGATACGCTCCCTCGCCCTCGGATCCTTCTTCAGCCGCTTGACCTCCTGAATCAGGAGCCAGACGGGACGGTGCTTGTATTTGCGCCACCGTATTTCGATCGGGAAGTGCCTGAAGAAACTCCAGTCTATTTTCACTTTTTTGAGCTCCGCCTTCTTCGCATTGAGGAGCGTCGGACGCTTCGCAACCCGAATGTTCGCCTTCAGCTTCTTAATGTCCTTTTTCAGCCAGTACAACTCCTCCCAGAGCAGGATGATGGTGGGGTCGTAGAACGGACGCTGCTTCGCGATGACGCCGAGCCCAGCAAGGTGCCCGAGAACCCTCGGACCGACGCCAAAAGCCTTGTTGCTGAAGTAGCTGGAGCCCCCGTGGTCGAAAAGGGCGGTGTAGTCGAAAGTCGAGTTGAGAAGGTTCTCCATCCGCCACTTCGTCGGACAATACGCGTTCTCGGTGAAATGCCAGAAGTAATCACAATTCTTGTTGTAATATGCAAGTACCGGATATACAGGCTCAGTAATCCTCGCCGGATACATGCCTAGGGGGTGCACTGTGAACATCACGCCGCCGTGCAGCCACGCAAAAGTAACCGTAACGACTCCATTTTCCCAAGAGCAGTATCGGATGTTAACAAGCTTGGCTAAGCGGTCCGCCCCGTCGAGCACCTGCGACAGACTCTGCTCCTCAATGTCGATCTGCCCCTGCCGCATGAGCATTTCGGCGGCTTCGCCAGCGACGGCAAACGGCGTGTAGTACTTTTTGCCCTCTTTTTCGGCGTCGGCGATGCGACGCCGCATCGTGTCTAAGATTTCGTTATAGGTTTCAACAGCTATGGATAAAGCGTCTTTCTTTTCCATCCACCTCCCATTTGATCATGATAATTTATTAATTTTTCGTATCTTCGGCGAGGTATTGATTAAATGTCAAGCGGAAATAATCTAATGGACCTGCCAGCAAAGTTCTGGGCAGAGCAGGACTTCCTCGGCGGCAGAGCAGTACGCTCTTTCGTCGTCGTATTGCGAACAATAGGCTGCCGCTGGCGCCGCTGCACGATGTGTGGTTATTGGCAGGAAAGCGGCACACCGCAGTCGCCAGAGGCTTTGGTGAGGCAGTTTGAGTTCGCAATCCGCAAGCTGAAGGGGCGCTGCTACGCAGAGCCGCCGGAGATTCTGAAGATATATACCTCCGGTAGCTTCTTCGACGACGACGAGCTGCCCCCTGCGGTGAGAGCTGAGATTTTAGATAGGGCCGCGGAGCTCGGCGTGCAGAAGGTCGTCGTGGAAAGCCGTCCCGAATTCATCACGCCCGAGCGGGTGCGTGCATGCGTCGAACATTCCGAAAACTTAGAAGTTGCCATCGGGCTCGAGACCTCCGACGATTTCATAAGGGAAAAATTCATAAACAAAGGCTTCAGCCTCAAGGACTTCTTACGAGCTGCAAAAGTCGTTAAAGGCGAGGGGGCGAGCCTTCGTACGTATCTTTTGATGAAGCCGCCGTTCCTATCAGAGCGTGCAGCGCTGGAGGACATCGTGCGGTCTGCGAGAGCCGTCGCCTTCTCCGACGTCATTTCCTTGAACCTGTGCAACGTGCAGCGCAACACCTTTCTCGAGAAACTGTGGCAGGAGCGTTGTTACCGCCCACCGTGGCTATGGAGCGCCGTAGAGGCGCTCAAGCGGATAAAGGAGTTTTACAGGGGCGTTTTGATTTCTGACCCGGTGGGCGCCGGCTCGCAGCGGGGACCGCACAACTGCGGACGCTGCGACCGAAAAATCGCGGCGGCGATCCGCCGCTTCTCCGTGACCCAAGACCTCAATGTCCTTGCCGAGCCGACTTGCGACTGCATGGAACATTGGCTGAAGATTTTGGGGTTGGAAGAGCTTACCTTCTGCGTCGTCCCCGACTAGCAGCGGCTCGATGCGCCGCTGGCAGCACGAAAACACGCGGAGCGAAACGTTTATATGTGATGAGCGCTCATAGGAAGAAGCCCAAGATGGTCGTTAAGAGCATCTGCGGGGGGGCAGAGGCGTCAGGAGGCACCATGCTGCCAAGGGAGCGTGCTAGGTATGAGAGTGGTCTTGTCCAGCAGGGCATACCTAGAAAAGGCGAACATAGGCGTTTCAAGAGCTTTAGGTGCGATTCTAGGCTTCTTCTATGAATTTTCCGACGTCTTCAGGCAAGGGACTTTCTCGCTCGCCCTTTGCGCCGTCGGCGACCTCCTCGCCGGCGTCTCGCTGGGCTTCATGATGGACATGCTGCGGCTCCTCCCCGGGCTCATGATATTGATACCGCCGGCGATAGACATGCGCGGGAACGTTTATGGCGCCCTTGGCTCCCGCTTGGGCACGGCGATGCACATCGGCGTGTTCTCACCTGATCTCAAGGATGGAGTCCTCCGCAAGAACATGCAGGCGTCCCTACTCATCACAATACTCATGTCGGTCGCCCTCGGCTTCCTCGCTAGAGCCGTCGCCGCGCTCTTCGGGCTCAAAAGCATAAGTGCGGCGGCGTTCGTCGTGATTTCCGTCGTTGGCGGCGTGATTTCCGGCGTCATCCTCCTGTTCGTCGTCACCGCCCTCGCGATCCTCGGCTACCGCCGCAACTGGGACATCGATAACGTCTCAGCCCCGATAGTCACGGCGGTCGGCGACATCGTGACCCTGCCGTCGCTGTATGTGGCAGCCCTGCTCACGCTCCTGCTTCCCGAAGAAGTGATCCTAGTGCTCTTCGCCATTTTCGTGGCACTCGCCGCCGCTTGCGCGTTCTACGGGCTGGACGCCGACGACAGGGACGTCCGCCGGATCTTCAGGGAGAGCGTGCCCATGCTCTTCGTTGCGGGGCTGCTGAGCGCGTTTGCCGGCGTCACGATAGAATCCCGCCTCGAAAGCTTCCTGACGCTGCCCGCGCTCCTCATCATGGTCCCACCATTCCTCGCAGAGGGCGGGGCGCTCTCAGGAATTCTGGCGGCTCGCATCTCCTCCATGCTGCACATCGGCACCGCACGCCCGAAGCTCATGCCCGAAAAGGACGTCTTGAAGAACTTCGTCATCATCTACATGTTCGCAGCGTTTGTGTTCTCGCTGGTCGGCGTGTCGGCGTGGGCTGTGAGCCACGCCATGGGGCTGGCGACGCCGCCGCTCGCGAGGATGGGGGCGGCGACGCTCATCGGCGGGCTCCTCTGTGCAACCTTCCTGAACTTCTTCACGTACTACGTGGCGGTCGCCGCCTTCACCTTCGGGCTCGACCCCGACAACGAGTGCATCCCCATCACCACGAGCACGATGGATGTGATCGGCGTCCTCTGCATCCTGCTCGCGGTCGCCCTGTCGTTGGGCGGATGAAAGGAAAAATTATTAAGAGGAGCAATTAGTTATTGTGCCGGGGTGGCCTAGCAGGTGAGGGCGCCCGACTCATAATCGGGAGGTCGCGGGTTCGAAGCCCGCCCCCGGCACCAGGCTTTTATTTCTGGAGGCTCCACCCATATCCATGGAGAGGCGTTTCGTGCTCGCGGTGATCATCGGGCTTCTCGTCATGGTATTCCTCGGCTTCATCCCCGGGCTCGGCGCGGTGCTGGCGGGGCTCGCCGCCGCCCTCGTCGCGGGCGACAGCATCTCCAAGGGCGCAAAGGTCGGGTTCTTCGTCGGCATCCTGGCAATAATACTCATGGCGCTGTTCGGCAGTGCTATAGAGGCGCTCAGAGGCGGCTTCATCTCAGCCGTGGCGTGGCTCATAGCCCTCGTCATAGTAATACTCCGCCTCCTGTGGTGGCTAGTGCTCCTGCTCCTGACCGCGATCCTGTGCCTCATCGGCGGCGCCATCGGCGGCTACTTGAAGAAAAAAGAAATCATCTAGCCGAACAAACGTCTTACCATACTTCCCACCGCAGACGCCGCTTTGGAGTCCTCGGGCAGCTCTATGAGGGGTCTCCCTATGAAGTCGTACTCCTTCACCAGCTCGTCCTCAGGAACGACCCCCACGAGCTCCAGCCCCGTCTCCCTTATCTTGTCCTCAAGCGCATCCAGCTCGCCCGCCACTTTGTTCAGCACGAGGTAAATTCTGTCGAATTTTATCTGTAGACTTTCAGCGATGTTCTTTATGGACCTCGCAGTTTCAAGGCCACGGACGGTCGGATCACTGACCACGAGCAGCGTGCTTACATCTCGAACGGTCCTCCGGCTCAAATGCTCAAGCCCCGCCTCGCAGTCCACTACGACCTTCGGGAAGCGCCCTGAGAGCCGGTCTATGAAATGCCGGAGCATGTCGTTAATCAAGCAGTAGCAACCCGGACCCTCAGAGCGCCCCATCGCTATCAGCGAGAAGCGGGGCGTCCGCACCATGATCTCGTCTATCTTGTGCTCGAGGAGCACGTCTATGGGAAGACTCTCATCGAACGGAACTCTACTCGGCGCCGCTATTTCCTCACGAACGTCGCCGAGCGTCTTCCGAACGCGTACGCCGAGCGCGCTCGGCAAGCTCGTGGCCGGATCGGCATCTATCGCGAGTATTCGCTCCTGCTCCGACAGGAATTTTATAAGTAACGCCGAGATCAGCGTCTTGCCCACGCCGCCCTTGCCCGTCACCGCTATGATCTCGCCCCTCATTCCAATACTGTTCGCAGGAAGGTTAAAAACACTTTGCCGTCCTCGCCGGTGATGCTATCCTTGCAAACGTTTAGAAGGGAAATAAACAAGTTTCTTCAGAAGGATTGCCACTTCGGGTTGTTTTATATCCCATTCAAACGAAACGAGAAATGTGAGGGTTTATACAATAGCGTCGGGGAAGGGCGGCACCGGGAAGACAACCATCGCCCTTAACGTCGCAACCGCGCTCGCTACGCTCGGCAAAAAGACGCTGGTCATGGACTGTGACGTCGGCATGGCGAATCTGGAGCTCCTCGTGGATTTCGGAGGGCACAGGCGAACGTTGCACGATGTCCTCGCGGGCGACGCAGAGATAGACGACGCAATATACAAAGGGCCGGGCGGCGTGGATATCGTGCCCGGGGGCCTTTCCATAAGGGGCTTCCAAAAGTCGAACCCCGACCTCCTGAGGCGTGTGATGGATGACCTCCTCGGCAAGTACGACTTCGTGATCATAGATGCGGCGTCAGGACTGAGTAAGGAGGTCATCGTGCCTCTGGCCCTCGCGGATGAAGTCATTCTCGTCGTGAATCCCGAAATCCCCTCAATTGTGGACGCGCTGAAGACGAAAGTTATTGCTGAGAAGGCAGGGAGCAGGGTCGAAAGTGCCATCCTGAACAGGGTGGTGGGAGAGAAAACGGAACTCACGAGGGATAAGATAAGCGAGCTGCTCGAGGTCCCGATCTTGGAAACCATACCCGAGGACGCAAACGTCAGGAAAGCGGCAGCCATGAAGATACCGTTGGTCCTTTGGAAGCCGGAAGCGCCGGCGGCTCGCTCCTTCAAAAGGATAGCAGCGAAGCTCGCCGGCGAACGCCTGCCCGAGGAGGACGTCGCTGCGGCGAGGGCGAGGGTGAGGGCGGAACGTCTCATAAGCAGGCTGATGAGGGCAGTTTTGGAGCCGGGACGAAAAAGGCAAGGTGATGGGCGCAGGGAAGTCCCCTAGGATATGGGCGTTGTGGAGTGACGGCGGCATGCCCGCTACCTCGGCATCAGCTCGTAGCAAGCCTCATATACGTTCGCCAGCGATCTGCCTTCTGAGCCAACTTGCGAGCTTCCCACCCTAGGCTCACAAGAGTAAAGGTGTTGTTCCGTTAGGTGCGCTCGCCTCAATCGAATGAGCTCGCGTCGGTGGAATCTTATTTGGAGAGCCTGTGCGTTTAAAAGAAAAAGAGAAGAAGAGAAGGGAGGAGGGAGTCATCGTGAGCCTCTCCTTGGAGCAAGGCAGTCAGAGGAGCGTTAGCAAGATTAAAAGCTCCCGCCATGACGCCGTTGGGTCGGTGACCGCCCCGCCCGCCATCCGCCTCGGCAGGTCACCGGACACCATCACGGACATCCAACCACCCTCGATGGTCTTTTCGAAGGAAATATAATAAACTTTGCCTAAATCGCAAGCTACCTTTCGGACATGCGCTCGCTAGTTAGGAATATCATCAAATATTTTAAATCCAAAACTGTAGGCGCGTCGCCTTGGCGTGTGCGGCGGCGTCGGTTAGCCCCTGAGCATGCTCGTTATTTCCTTCAGGCGCGCCTCCTTCTCCATAATCTTCTTTTCCTTCTCCTTGATGATCCTCCTCGTGTTCTCATCGTCGAGCCCGCCGAGCTTCATGAGCACGCTTATCAGCTTGCGGTGCCGCTCCACATACTTCCGCGTCTCCACATACTCGTTCGCTATCTCGTCACTTATCTTCCTCAGCTCGCCCACCACGTCCTTTATCTCCCTCTCCCTCTCTAAAATGTCTCTAACGCACTTCAGAATGTCCTCCTTGGTGAAAGGCTTGACTATATAGTTCTCGATGTTTTCAATGTCTTCGCTGGTAGCCGTCTCGGGAGTCAGGGGGACGACGGTTAGCATGCACACGGGGATTTCTTTCAGGACTTCGTCACTTTTGATCCGGCGGAGAGTCTCCCAGCCGTTTATGGGCTCCATCATGATGTCTAAAAGGATGAGGTCCGGGCGTCTGTCCATACTTTTGAGAAGCTCAAGACACTCGACGCCTGAATATGCGTGCACAACTTCGTAACCTTCAGCCTCTAAAATCCGCCTCACCATCTCCACAATATCTGGATCATCGTCCACTACCATTATCCTCTTCCCCATGATGACACCTTCCTCCATTTTTCTTTATAAGAGATTTGTCGCCGGACGACTTTCTATGACATGAGGATTACTAAAGAAAGCCCGAACAGGGGGAGGCTCAGCTTTCGTCGCGGTGGCTCAAGCGAGCACCAGAGGGCCTGCTGAACATCAGTCTGGCGTTTTGCTTGACACATGAGGGGGAGGAAAGACAGGCTGAGGAGCTCGTAGCCCGCCCACACAAGAAGGTATATGCAAAAGTATGCGGGCGGGCGAAAGTACGAAGCATTATGCCTAAAGGAGCGTTGTAAAGAGCATGGCATGATGATGCTGGGTGAGCGGGACTGGAGTGGAAATGGAAATCTGGACGTAACAGGCTTGAGGGATGATGAACGTCACAATGATAGGTTGTACAGCCCTCATGAAAAGCTGAGAGCATTACGAAAGTTCAAGCGCGCTTCTTGAGTCGTCCGGGCGAGAGGGCTGAGCTTAAATAGCTGGAAGGGAAAGAGCAGCAGGAGCGCCTGCACGCCTCTTTAATGGCGCTACGCAACGCAGCCGGGGTGAGGCGCCGAGCAGGTGAGTTCACGCCTCCACTGAACGAAAGGGAAAGGTTGTAGAAGCGTCAGGACATCTCAGATCGCCATGAGGCGGACCGCCGAGAGCGATGAGACGTTTTGCCCTCCGCTCATACCTGACGAGGCGGAGCAAAGCGGTCTGCCCTGAACTATCGCATGTATACGGGTCACGAGGACTTGGATGTGCCCCCTCGAGGCTTCCACCGGAGCTTGAGGGAGTGTGGCTCCAACGCCAACGGAGCCGCTCCCGCCGAGCGGGTCACCGCAGCCCCTGCCCCGAGCATATAGCCCGCGGCTCGTCGGGGCGACGAGCGGGAATTTAAACCTTTCAGACTCAACCCTCCCGCCCCAATCCATCCCCCTTTCTTAGCGACACTTGTAATCTGCTCCTTGAGGTCGGTAGCAGGAAAGGGCGAGAAAGAGCTCAGCGAGGCGTCAGAAATATTCGTGAGGAAGGTGCGATGTCGTTAAAAGGGCCGCAGTGTTCTGCAGCTTCTGTCCGGGTCGTTACGATCTGAGGATCTGGCGCGAGCGACCGCGAGCCGGGAGCGATCTGCAAGCGTGCCAATAGGGACTTAAGCGCCACCCACAGGGTGGCTCGTCACCAAGAACCCGAAGGGGCGAGCGAGAGCGCCCAACAAAGGAGCCTCCGGCGTTGCATCCTCGGCATGCTGCTGTGCCCCGCTCATCGACCGCGATAGGTTCATATGGCGCCTCAAAGGATGAGCTCGCCAAAATCCGACGGAAGGCATCTCTTCATCACTGCGCGTCCTTGTATTACTCTACTAGCGTCGACCTCAGTGCCTGACGACGAGCGTCGGAGAAACGCCTGAGCATCGAGGCCGTGCGGAGGTCGTGCGTGAGGGGAAGCCCTGCTCATAAGTGTTCGTATGCGGCGGGGTTAAAAGTTATCATGTTACTTATAAGCTGAGCGGCGGGAGCGATGAAAAACGCGAAGGTGGTGCTGCGGGATTTGGGGAGCGTTTTTGAGGCGGCGGGCGTCGTCATGCTGCTGCCGCTGGTGGTGGCGGCGGTTTTCGACGAGTTTTACATCATGAAGGCGTTCCTAGGCATGGCGCTCGGCGTGCTTGCGGCGGGGGCGGCGTTGCGGCTTGCGTTCCGCCGAGCCGGCGACACCGAGCTGAAGCATGCGATGGCGTGTGCGGCGCTCTCCTGGCTTTTGTTGGCCTTGGCGAGCACGGCGCCCTTTGTGTACTGCGGGATGAGCTTCCTCGACGCCTTTTTCGAGACGATGTCCGGCTGGACCGGAACCGGGCTCACAATGGTCTTGGACCCGTCGGAGCTCCCGAGGACGCTCCAGTTCTGGCGCTCGCTGATGCAGTGGGTCGGGGGCGTCGGCGTTATCGTCCTCATGCTCTCGATCCTCGCAAGACCGGGTACCGCCTCCTACCACCTTTACGTGTCCGAGGCCCGAGAGGAGAAGATAAAGCCGAGCGTCGTCTCGACCGTCCGCACAATCTGGTGGATCTACCTCCTCCTCACGCTCGTCGGCGTCCCACTGCTCTGGCTCTGTGGCATGCCGCTCTGGGACGCGATAAACCACACGATGACCGGGATAAGCACGGGCGGCTTTTCCGTAGTGAAAGGGAGCATCGGCGCTTATCACAACATCAGGGTGGAGCTTGCGCTGCTTCCAATAATGGTTTTAGGCGCCTTGCCGTTCCTCATACACTACAAAGTGCTTACGGGGGAGCTTAAGGCGTTCTTCAAGGACGTGCAGTGCCGCTGGCTTTTCTTCCTGATTTTCATCCTGCTGCCGCCGCTCCTACTTGAGGTGGGGGGCGTGCCGCCGCGAGCGGCGTTGCCATCGCTATCGGCGTGGATGTCGGCGTTGTCGGCGGCGCTACGAGAGTCCGGCTTCCAGCTGGTCTCAGGGCTGACGTGCACAGGCTTCCAGACCGCCGACGTCCACTCGTGGACCGCAGGCGCGAAACTAATACTCGCGACGGCGATGCTCATCGGCGGCGCTGCAGGTTCAACCGCCGGGGGGATAAAGCTGCTGAGGGCGGCAGTCGTCTTCAGTAGCATCCGATGGTCGTTCAGGAGGATATTGCTGCCGAAAACCGCAATCACATATTTTAGACTCGGCGGGCGGGCTTTAGACGAGAGAGAGGCCAGCAGGATAGTGATGGAAGTGTGCTTCGTGACTCTGTTATGGCTGTTCTTCCTGCTCGTCGGGATAATAATAGTGTCGCACGTCGCCCCTCCGCCCTTCGACATAAGCGACGTCGTCTTCGAAGTTGTGTCAGCGCAGAGCAACGTCGGGCTCTCAACGGGATTGACGGGCCCGGACCTGCATTATCTGGGGAAAATAGCCCTCATCTTCAACATGTGGGTCGGACGCCTTGAGATAATACCGGTGCTGATGCTTTTCAGGGCGCTCGTCAGGGGCTTTGAACCCTGGTGATGGGGGATAAGAAATGCGATCTTGGCGCGAGTTGCAGGACGAGGTGCGGAGGTGTTGCATAGCACGATGCAGGGAGCGGGGCGCGGTCTGCCCGCCGGGAGGGAGGGTTCCGGGGCGGGAGCCCACGGGCGTCCGCCTCCTATTCGTATCCGAGGCGCCGCCACTGCAGCGGGAGCGCTACTTCTACTTTGAGGACGAGAGCGATCGGTTGAGGGCGGGCTTGTTCGAGGTTTTGCGGCGCGTGGGCTTCGAGGTTCGAAGCGTGGAGGAGTTCATTTCCAGAGGTCTCTACCTCGTGACGACGGTGAAGTGCCCATCTGAGAGAAACGGACGAAACGCCCCTCCGAGGAGGGGGGTCATAAGGGAGTGCACGGAGCGGCACTTGCGCCACGAGATTGAGTACATAAAACCCGAGGGCATCTGCCTCCTCGGAAGAACGGCGCGGCTCGGCTTCTCGACGCTCTGCGGACGCCCCGTGAGCGTCGGTGAAATGTTCGAGGTCGGGATTTTAGGCAGGAGCGTCAAGGTCATGCCGACGCACTGGCCTACGAGGAGGCACGGACGCTTCGACGAGATAATAGAGCACGTGAGGACGTTAATGACCGTTTTAGGGATGTTAGGAGGGGCATAGCGGCGATCCGTGCTTCCCACGGGCTCGCGCACCGTAGTACAACACGGAACGCAGGCAGGCTTAACTTCCGGGTTCGGAATGGGTCCGGGTGTTTCCCTGCCGCTATGGCCGCTATGCCGATTCGCTATTGGTAGCCTGAGAACTTAAAACTTTCGGCGGCAGTCGCCGACGGTATCGGCTCTCCGAGAGGCTCCCACTGGTGGGCGTGCAGTACGAACTGCGTCCTGTCGGGCTACACGCAGCCCTCCGCAGGTTAACTCTACTCACGAACTCGCTTCCGTCACGATGCTCACGTTGCATATAAAAGCCAACTGCCGCCCAACCGTTAAGTGCCCGCAGAGGTGACGATCGATGAGCCTGAAGGTCGGTTCAAGTCGAGGGCGACTTCACAGCTCCTATTTTCGGGGCTGCAGCGCAGCTTTACCTCCAGTCGCTAAGAGGGCTCGTCCTGAGGGTGGGATGAATTACGGGAGGTTGGAGGCAGTTAATTTTTATCCGAAGATAATGTGAGTTCGGAACGAGGCTGCGGGTATATCCTGCGGCGGGCTGCGGTGACCCGCCCGGCGGAGCGGTTCATTCTGAACCACACCCCCCAACCTCCCCCGGTGAACGCCCCTTGCTGAGCGAGGGCGGAGGTCACTAAGCTACCCGCCCAATTCTCCTCATCCAGCGGCGTTAAACATTCACCTTCCTTGAGGGCGAAGCTTGCGAGCAACGGTGTATCTCGTCAGCAAGTCTTCAAAGAGAGTTCTCCAAGAGCCTCGCCGTTGCGTATGCGGGGAGCACTCTTGACACCTTTTCGCCGAAGACCTCAGAAGCCGCCGTGTGTTCGAGGTTGAGGCGGCGGGCGGCGTCTGCGACGAGAAATTCGCCGACGCCGGCGGAGACCACCGTGCGCAATCGAAAACGCCGACTCAACCGCCGCATATTTTCCACAAGCTCGTTTAGCTGCGCTTCCTTAACCTGTCTTGCAATCTCCAAGATCTCCTCCTTGCTTAGCTCCTCAAGGTCGCAACAGAGGAGTCTTGCGAGCCGGCGCAGCGCTGCAGTCTCGCTTTTAGCCTCGTCGTCGTCCACGTACGCATACCCATCGGGGCACTCGCAGGTGTAGTCCGCACGCCGCAAGTCGCCGAGAAGGAGATAAACGTCGGCAGTGACCGCAAAAAGCTCCGCCGCAATCTTATAGCGACGACCCCGCAGCCGCACCTCCCGCAAGATGAAAGCGACGCTCGTCCTGAGGACGCCGCTGTAAATAAGCTCGCCGGCTCGCAGGCGTTCCAAGTCGGGCTTCCAAATCGTATCCGCCTTGACGGGAACGACGTCGGTGGTCGTGCTGCCCACGTCCACGAAGAGCGTTTCGCCAAACATCGAGCGTATGAGCATGGCGGACGCCAGCCAGTTGGTCGAGGCGAAGGATAGCTCATCACCCGTACTCACATTGCGAAAGCAGCCGTCCTTGTCGAAAAACAGCGCTTCGGGGAAGGCTGAGCGGACAACACTCTCTATATACCGGACGCCCTCACGCTTCGTTCTGAAGCAATCGCAGAGCTCTCCCGTCATCACCACGCCCACCGCCTCAACCTTTTCGCCGAGTCGCTCCTCCGCCGCCGCCCGCAACTTCAACAACGTTTGCCGCAATTCATCCCTACGCCTCCAAAGCGGCAGATACACCGACTCCACGAATTTCCCGTCGGAAGAGGCGACTTTCGTGTTCGCACCGCCCACGTCTATACCAAGGATCATAATCTAGGATTGCCGCCCAGAATTAACAGGCATTGCTAAGGGGAAGAAGGCGGGGAGTGACCTCCTCCCTCGCTTGGCAGGGGGCTTCCACCGGGGGAGGTTGGGGAGTGTGCAGCACGAAGCTGCGCCCCCCGCCGGGCCGGGTCACGGCGGCCCCTGACCGCAGGTTGTACCCACGGCCTCGTTGCAAATCTGCGTTGTCTTCGAGTATAAAAAATTAACTACCCCTACCAGCCCCCACCTCCCCTAATTCATCCCCGCCTCAGGACGAGCCCTCTTAGCGACCGAAGGTAAAGTTACGGGTGTTGGCGAGCCGAAAGCATATCGCATCAGCAGGGGCTTTGTGAGCATGGGCACGCCGTGAGGCTCGGACTCCCAGAGCGGCAACCGAGGGGCAGAGCAGCTCACGCTCCCCCCGCTGGCGTACATGAGAGCAACTTACAATGCTTAAAGGAGAATTTAGCCAGAAAATTCGCTCTGAAGGGTGCTTGCAGCGAGACGCACGGGATGGCGGGGTGTGAGGTGGTGGGGCTGGGAGTTCGCAGCCAGCGGATGACTGGAAGCGTAAGCCCCAGCCGACGCCGAAATTAGAGGGGTTCCGCTCGGTCAGTCCATGTTCCCCCAGCTTTCTCCGCCTGCGGGACGCACGGCGGCGTTCACGACGCCGACGGGATTCGTTCTACCATCCCGCCTCTGAGCTAGCTGGAGAGCGGCTGCGAGGCTGCGAAAGCTTCAATCACGGACTGGAGCGGGTCCCGCCGCAGAGCTGCCGAGACAGCCGCCGTGCGGGCCGATGACGCCATGAGACCCCGCAAGTCCCTTCCATCAAGTTTGACATGCGCGCACCCGATGCATGCCGTGAGCAAACCGAAAACTTTAACTGTTGTTAACATTGAACTCGACACCGAGCTTAAGAATGCACGGAGCCGTCGGGA
>Ga0209411_100010_pt1 | contig 34703 bp, 33 predicted proteins | sample Mar14336cmmetaG_FD_185479 | JGI IMG/M metagenome (GOLD analysis project Ga0209411, IMG submission 185479) | Marine hydrothermal vent microbial communities from Guaymas Basin, Gulf of California to study Microbial Dark Matter (Phase II) - Marker... ... | reverse complement strand
CGTCAAATATACCTCGTAACCCCTCTCTTTAAGCCATCTGTGCAGGTCGAAAGCGTGCGTCGTCAACCCTGAGCCATCTAAACCTTCAAATACGATGAACGGCTTCCGGTCTTTGTTGTTCATTGCCCCCAGATTCTAATGATCTTGCTCTTATCATATTGTTGGGAGGAGGTGTCTGAAGTAAGACCTGAGTGGGATTGAGACAAACACCCAACCCAACCATGCCTTTGTCTCCTCCTTGTATTCAAACCATCTCAATGCCTCCCTATACTCAGGCGAGACGGGTATTCCTGAAATGATGGGATAAAACGTCACGAAGAACGCTACGACAGCGATAAGAAAAGCCGCAACGAACACTTTCCCCAACCTTCTTAAAGAGGGGTGACTAGGGCCGACGCACAGCCAATTCAGCCAGTATACCGTGGCGAATATCATGAACGGGATGTTCGAGATGAAGTGATAGATGAAGAGGCATCTTGAAATGAAGGCGTAGGGGAGCCATTGCAGGAAAAACGGGATGGTTATGAAAACGCTCACTTTATCCGAAAACCTGCTCCTCACAAGCCTAATTAAGGTCATTATCATGAAGGGAATGGACGCCCACCAAATCATGGGGTTTCCCATACAGACGATCGTTGAGACTTTGCCGTTTAAGTCGTTAAAATAAAGCCATAGCGGCTTCGTCATCAACCACCAACTCCACCACGGCGATGAGAACGGATGCGTCGCCGTGAGCGTTGCATGGTATACATACATGCTGTGCTGGAGCCTGAGTACGTCATAAAAACCGTGTCCTGCCAGCATGTAGGGCACATAGCTCAGCATGTAGATCAAAGCGGCGACGAGTAGCCCCGCGACTACCGTGAACGTCACTTCCCGCCCGAACGCCCCTTTTAGTAAAGTCAGCACGAGTAAAACAAGCACCGCAGCAAAGCCATAAGCGGTGTTCCACTTCGTCGAGAACGCTAGTCCGAACACGATGACGCTCAGGAAGAGCGAGCGAAGCGCCGATTTCGACAAACTGCCGTGAGCTGCGACGACATCGCCGCCTCCACGCTCAAAAGCCTCGTCGAAGTACTGGAAAAAGAGGAAGAACATCAGCGTTGTGAAAAAGAGGATGAAAATCTCGCCGGTGGCGAGTCTTGCCATTGTGAAGTGCATAAAATCAAAAGTTATGAGGAATGCGCAAAGCAAGCCCGCAAACGACGACCCGAACAGCCGTCGCCCAAAAAAGAACATCAGCGGAATCAGGGCGACAGCCGCAAGCAGTCCCGGAAAGCGCCACGCGAACGAACACATCCCGAAGCTCAGAATGCCAAACGCTATTATCAGCTTGCTGAGCGGGGGGTGAGTCCACTCGAAAGGCTCTTCAAAATGTAGATGCTCCCATGCTGTCCTCACAAAGTAGATCTCGTCGAAATACGTGCCGTACTTCTGCGTTATCGGCGGTGTGGCCACGTCCTGCTCGTCTATCAGATGTGAAAGACTCTCATTGGTTTCGTTTAAGCTGATAATGGCTTGAACTCCTATTTTCTTACCGTCGTCAGAAACGACAAGAATTTCGCCAATCTCTCCTGCGGAGTCCTGAAATTCAAATTTTAAGAATCTTGTCTCCCTCCTGACGTTCACTTTTTCCCAACTACAGAAATCACCGCTCTTATCTAGTTTTCCCACGCGCTTCCAGCTTCCTGGGGCGCCAGCGTAAAGGTCAAAGCACACTCTTTGTTCATCGCTTAGGAACACGTAGACGCACCTCACACCACGACTCTCGCCTAAATCCACGTAAAAACTTGCGTCCCCAAGAGGCTTCCAGCCGCTTTGTGGAATTTTAAAGGTGCCGAAGTTCATGAGCGCCGAGCAGATAAAAATTACAGTGAGCGCCACCACTGCTAGAGCGAGCTTTTTCATTCGAATCCCCTCCATACCGTCGAGAGAATTTACGGTTTTCAAGCCGCATTAATAAAGGTATCATGTTATCGCTTCCACCCACCGCATTCACTTTTCTGCCCCTTCTATACGGAAACTAGATTCTCAATCCCTTTGCAATCCTTCCGTGCTCTGGCTTCAAAATAAGAAAGCGCTATAAAGATGAGTGTAGAAGAGAAAAAGGGGATAACTAGTACTTGACACTCTCCCCACTAGGGGAGATTCTTGCTTCTGAGGGGTTGCGTCGTCGACCCTCAGAAGCAAGGGGTGCGCCAGCACCCCGTTAGACCCGTCAAGAGACAGGAGGGAGACACGGGCTATATTTAGTTTAGACTGCATCAATGGTATTTAAGATTTTGGTAGAAAACCTACCACCAACCTCCCTCCCGCCTCCCCTAATTCATCCCCGCTCTAGAGCGGGGCTTTCTTAGCGACGCTCTGTAACTTGACTCATCCGACGCTAAAACACTACTACTTTAGCTATTTCGTCAGGCTCGCCGCCTTTTCCCGTGGGTATCACAGATTCCCATTTTTTGAACGCTTCTTCTGAGTAGATCCTTTGAATGGATTAGGTATGAAACCTGGCGCAATGCAATTCACACGTATACCATACTTTGCAACCTCTCTCGCTAGGCTTCAGTGAATCCGGCTTTTGCGGCGGTATAATGGACCTCTCCCCCATCTGATCCCAACCACGCGACTGCGGCGGATATATTAATGATACTCCCAGATCTCTGCTTTATCATCGTGGCAAGAACCGCCCTGCAACAATAGAACGTTCCGGTCACATTGCACCCCCCCATAGCTTTATACTCCTTGGACTTGAGATCTTCCGCAACTTCCATCGTCCGTTTCTCGTGCGCATCCGTCACGACCACGCTCGCACCTTCGGCGGCAAGCCTTCTGACGGTAGCCTGTCCTATTCCCGCACCGGCAGCTGCGGTCACAATAGCCACTTCCCCTCTAACCTCCTCATTTTACCCTCCGAGGCTTTGGGACACCTTTTGCGCGCTCCCATCAAGTGAACTACCCCTGCTCACGCAAGGGGCTTCTCCGTTATCCCATCGGACTCGTTATCCGATGGCTACACACCACTCAACGCTTCCCGCAAGGAGGCATCGGAAACTTTCCAACCTTTAGAGATTCAAAGTAAAGTTTAAAACTACCTCCAAACCCCACCTCCCCTGTATCCCCACGCTCGCAAGGGTCTTGCAAGCAACAGAAAGATAAAATCTGTCCTGCCCTTATAGCCGCCTTCGGGTCAGAAAGATAAATATTTGGAGCGCAAACTCGGTTGTGGATGAAGCTGAAGATGCATAGGGAGACCATGGAAAAGGAGCTCAAGAGGGTCCTGACGGCGGGTTCCGCGATAAACCAGCTTGCACTTTCGGCAAACGCGTGCGGATGCGTTGCTTTGACCACGTTCCCGCTTGGTGTCAATGTTGAGGACATTGAGCTACTGAAAGCTAAGGGTTTTATTGAGAGGCTTAAGAGACTCGCCGCCGAGCTTGGCGTCGTTCCGAAGAACGTCTCCTTCCAGCGTGGTGAGAATTTTGAGATCTTGCAGCTTAAGGTACTTGACTTTTGTAAGCGTTGTGAGTTCGAGTACGAGGGGGAAAGACCGTGGCCTGACGTTTCTATCATAGAGAACAGATCTGAGAGGGGGCACGCCGAGAAGGATGCGCTCGCAGTCCTGAGCTGCAGGGGAGCCGTGGAGGAGGAGCTGAGGAGGGTCACGGGCTTCCCGATATACGTGTCGGAGCTCAGCGTCTTCGCTCTGAAGTGCGGTTGCGTCGGGCTTTCTGCAAACATAAGGGGCTTGAGGCGGCAGGACTTGACGGAGTTCCCATACTTCAGAGAAGCGGCACAGGGATTAGGGGTGATGCCGAAGATAGTATACGCAAGGTTCGGGGCTACGCCTTCGGAGATAATAGGAATAACGGCGAGGGACACCTGCGAGAGGTGCGAAAAGTACACCGAGGGGCTTTATCTGCTTTGAGCATGTATAAGCTGGTAGCTTTCGACATGGACTGCACGCTCACCAAAGGGCACTCGTGGGTCAAGCTGCATAAGCATTTCGGTACGTTAGAGGTTAGTATGAGAAACTTAGTGTTGTATGACCGTGGAGAAATAAGCTATGAGGAATTCATGCGACGGGACATCCGCTCTTGGCTGAGAGCTCGTGGCAAAATTCACATTTCAGAGATACGTAAAATCTTTGACGACTTAGAGTTCATGCCGCATGCAGAGTTCGTCATTAAGACGCTCAGAGCGCACGGCTTGAAGACTGGGATCATAACAGGCAGCCTCGACGTGCTTGCCGCAGAAGTCGCTGCAGCTTTGAACATGGATTTCTTTATCGCTAACGGATTGCAGACCGACGATGATGGCTTTCTGACGGGCGAGGGCATCGTGAGGGTGGAGCCGCGTAAGAAGGACGAGTTGCTGCTACGTATAGCCGCTGGGTACGGCATAAAAATGAGAGAGACCGTTGCCGTCGGCGACAGCAAATACGACGAGAGTTTCCTGCGGGCAGCAGGGCTCGGTTTAGCATTCTGCCCTGATGATGCGCTTTTGGCATCGGGCGCCGCCGACTTCATCATATATGACCTGCGTGAAGTTTTAACATTCGTTGTTGCCGAATTCTAATCGTGAGGCTGAAGGAGCTTCGAGGCAAGGACGTGCTCGTCATTGACATGACGCACGGCGGCACGATCCTCGCGGAAGCGCTTTTAGAGACGTGTGCGAGCGTCGCCGCCGCCGACATCTACGGCACGCTGAGTAAGGAGCGGCGAGAGGCTCTAGAAAAGCTCGGCATCGAAGTTAAGTGTTTCGTGGACGATGTTGCGTCTTATGACTTCATCTTCTCGCCGGTCCACTCTCCAGTGTTCAATCCCATGAGCAGCAGCCCCGATGCAGAACGCAAAATAATCTCGCATCACGAGCTTGTGGGCGTCTTACTTGAAGAGGGAAAAAAGCCTCGTGGCAAAATCGTGGAAGTAACAGGCGTTAAGGGCAAGACGTCCACAGCATTTTTCCTGTTTGACATTTTCAAAGAGGCGGGCAGCGAAGTGCTGATGTCCAGCAGTTTGGGCGTGTTTTACGGCGGCGACGGTGGCGAACGTAAATTAAGGGAAAGAGCGGATATAACGCCGGCGAGCGTTCTCAGCGTGTTAGAGCTTGCCGAGGAGTTTGAAGTTGAGGTTTTCATTTTTGAAATCTCTCTTGGTTTCACGGGAGCAGCAGATGCAAGCGTGCTAACGACCTTGGAGCCCGACTATAAAATCGCAGCGGGCAGGCTGAGCGCCGCAGCCGCCAAGTTGTTCACGGCGTTACGCTGTAAAAACGTCGTCCTAAGCAGAAAGGCATACGAACGTTACGAGGCATTTTGCCGCGACGGCAGGAGGACCGTGCCGCAAACGCTCCTTTACGACGACACTAATACTTGGGCGATGTTGCCTGATGTGATTGGGGAAGAAGCGACCGACTGTATCGAAGACGTGCAGACTGAGTTTTTTTCAAACCCCTACATCTCCGCAGGTTATATTGAAAACGCACTGGCGGCGGCTTTCACATCTTTACTACTTGGCGTGCGTCTTTCCTCTGTGAAAAGTGGCTTGAGAAGGAGTAAAGGCGTTCCTGGGAGGATGCGATGCTTCCGCAGGGGCAACGCTGTCTTTTTAGAGGATGCAAATCCCGCGCTGGACGCAGCGTCGCTTGAAAATGCGATACGTCGTGCTTTGAACATCAAAAAATCGATGAAAAGCGAGGCGAGGGTCCTCATCGTGCTCGGCGGCGACGGCAGGGGCAGCTGCTCACAGTTACGCTGCGAGGAGATGTCAGACGTGGTTAAGAGGTTTAAGGGCGTTGAAGTTTTCCTCGTTGGGGAGGTGGGTCGAAAACTCAGGGAACTTGGCGTTGCAGGAACGTTCCTAACCGAGGAAGAAATATCAGAGCTTACAAAGCTTGAAAAAGATGTTGTAGTGCTGTTTGCGCTTAGAGGGACAAATGTAGTGTTTAAGGGTGATGAAGGTGGAAGGGGATGTTGAAATTCTGCATCCGAGACCGAATGCAATAGCAGCTGCGATGTACACGCTGCGGGACTTAGGCGTCGAAGCCATCATCCTGCATGGTCCGACGGGCTGTAACTTCAAGACTGCGAGGATGCTCGAAGATGACGGCGTCCGAGTCTTCACGACTGCGATGACCGAGCAGGATTACATCTTTGGGGGTAGGACAAAACTTCTGGAGGTCCTCAAAAAAGTGACGGAACGCTTCTCCTTCAAGCTCGTGGGCATCGTTGGAACGTGCGCAAGCATGATCATCGGGGAGGACATGCAGGGCGTTAAAGAGGAATTTCTGGCGTCCTGCAACGCAAATACGAAAATCGTGGTCGTGGAAGTGCACTGCGGCTTCTCGGACAACACTGTAGGCGCCATCAAGGCGTTAGAAGCCGCCTTCAAGGAGGGCTTACTCGACGGGCGTGAACTAGAGAGGCAGAAGAAGCTTTTAAGGAAGGCAACCGAGATAGAAAAGGAGCGGGGCATGGCGTCCCTCGAATACATACCGCCGAGCCGTGGCGACGATAAAAGAGACGTTGCAGAGGAGCTTTTTGAGAGGTTGCGGGCTGCCGACGGCGCTAAGGTGGCTTGCGTACTTAATGCAAAAAAGGAGCTTGGTTACATTTTCGCGGACGTCCTGCTTGCGGTGAACGAGGCTGCGGCGGCGAGCGGCGCCGAGGTCGTGAACATCGCAAACCTTGACCCGAAGCAGGGGCTGCCACGTGTAAGGAGGCATGCTGAGAACATTTTGAGGGAGCTTGAGAGGCGGGGCGTGAAAATAAACTACTTCACGGGCGGGCTCGACGACTATTCGTTCGCAGGGGAGGCGGCAGCTCGTATTTTGCGGCGGTACGCTGCCGACGTTCCCGTCCTCGTCTGCATCGGAAACCCGCACGCCGTCCCCTTGGACTCGGATTCGAGCTCGGAAGCCTTACAGAGGCGTGGCTTGAGCATTGCGGTCACGAACGGTCCGAGGGAGGTAATACCTCTGAGAAAGCTTGGGTACGACAGAGTGATCGTGGAGCTTGACGCCCACTCTAAAGTCGTCGGTGTCAGTAAGCTTGTAGAAGCAGAGTTCGGAGTGGCAGTGCGAGACGTAGCTCGTGCCGGCGGCTCGTAGCCGCTCGTTTCAACGTTCCACCTACGTGGGCGTCGGCGGGCGTGTGGAGGCGTCTCGGGCTGCGGCTTTCCGACCCGACGGCTCCCGCCCGGCGCCGGCGGCTCGCGCCATCATAGCGTCCGTAGGTAGCCGGCGTGGCGGCGTGGCGCCCGCTGGCAGTCTTAATCGCACACAGGGCTCACTTGCTACCCTCAGCACCCACCTATGGCTATCAACCCCCTACTGAAGAACTGTTACGCAAGGCGAAGTTTCTTGAAGGGCGCACGCTTAATGAAAACAATTTGTCCGTCACCTAATACCAAGCTCTCCCTCTTCTTCAACCCGCTCTTTGCTTAATAACTCTGTCAATTTTTTCAATCTCAACACGCCTCTCATTCTTAATTCCCGATAAACATGTCATTGTTACCGCAAGGTAGCCTAGGGCTGGGACGGCCCGAAATTACGCCCGTGGACACCGAACCTCTACCTAGGTTGGCTGAGAGAGCTGCCGATGATGGTAAGTTCGGTGGGAGAAGCGGAAAGCCCCTTGCTAAGCGAGGGGTAGTTCACTCTTTTCCATCTCCATAGCCTTTTGCGCCTCTTCTTGGAGAATTCTGAGGACTTTGGAGCGCACTTCGTTGAATTCTTGGCTCGTCCGGTCCCGCATCCTGCTTAGGTCCACTTCTAAAATCTCCTTGACAACTGCGGGTCTGGCGCTGAGCACCACGATCTTGTCCGCAAGGAACACGGCTTCGTCGACGCTGTGCGTCACGAAGAGAATAGTCTTCTGCGTCTTCTCCCATATTTCCAGAAGCTCCTTCTGCAGCATGTTCCGCGTCTGTGCGTCGAGGCTTCCAAAAGGCTCGTCCATGAGCAGAACTTCGGGCTCGATAGCCAGCGCCCTTGCAATACCGACACGCTGCTTCATGCCGCCGGAAAGCTCATGCGGATATCTGTCCTCGAAGCCCTGAAGCCCCACAAGCTCGATGTACCGCTTAGCAATCTTCAACCGCTCCTCTTTCGGAATTCCAAGGTTTTCGAGACCGAACGTAATGTTCTTGAGAACTGTGCGCCAGGGGAACAGCGCGTACTCCTGAAAGACCATACAGCGGTCCCTTCCCGGGCCGGAGACCGGCTTGCCGTCGAGCGTGACGACGCCACTTGTCGGGCGTTCCAGACCGGCGATGATTTTGAGAAGTGTGGTCTTCCCGCAGCCTGAAGGTCCGACGATGCACACGAACTCGCCCTCACGCACGGAAAAGCTCACATCATTGAGCGCAACAACGTTGCCCCCTCCCCTTACTTCGAAGACCTTGCGCAAGTTTTCGATCTTTATCTTATCAGCCAAAAGCCTCACCCCGCTAACGGCTTCCAACGCAAAACCCAACGCTCAAATCGCCGAAACGCGATGTCCATAGCAAGCCCGATGACGCCGAAGGTTATCATTCCCGCAAAGACGAGCGCCATGTTCCCGTAGCTTTCTGCGAGGAACAGCGTCCAACCCAGCCCGTATCTAGTAGTCCCGAACATTTCCGCCGCAACAACACACATCCAGCACGCCGCAATTGCAATCCGCAAACCCGTGAGGATGAACGGCGTCGCATATGGTATGACGACTTTTAGTAGCAGGTTCCGGGTTCCGAGGACCCTCGCGGCGTCTATCAGCACGGGGTCCACGTTGCGGGCGCCGCTGTAGCAGTTTATGAGCACGGGGAAGAAGGCACCGATGAAGATAACGGCGGAGGCGGTCGTGTGCCCTATTCCCAGCCATATGATCATCGCTGGAATCCAAGCAATCGGTGGTATCGGGCGGACGAGCTCCACGAGGTAATAAAAAATGCTGTCCACCACCCGATACCAGCCCATGCAGATGCCGAGGACAAAGCCCGCCGCAAATCCAAGCATCAGCCCGGTGGCCCAATGCATAAGACTGCACAGCAAGTCGCTGAGGAACGTGCTTCTCAGCCAAGGTAACAGCCCATCGCTGACGACGGCGCTCGGCGGCGGAAAGAGGTAACGGTCGACAATGCCATAAGAAGGCAATATTTGCCACAGGGAAAAGAACAGGAGAAGAGTAACAATGCCGAGCCATCTACGCTCCTCCGTAAATTGACTCAAAACTCCTGCAAGGCGTCTTGGAACGAATACTCGCCCCAATCTTACCCTCCTATTTCACTTAACGGTCTCTAGCGTACGGGCAATCTCGTCGTAGAAGCTGAAATCGAAAATGTCAGACTCGTTGAGCATTCTAGGAATGCCATGCGGGGGCTTCATCTCTGCGAGCGCCCTTGCGAATTCAAGAGCGCAACCAACGATCATATGCGGGTTGGCATCGTGGACGAGCTGCCCCTCACAACGTAGCCCCAAATACGTGGCGTTCAGTCCGAGGTAATGGTCGAGCGACGCATTCACCGCCGACAACCAGACATCATGACCGCCAAACGCCAGCTTCACGCTATCAGGTATGTATCTGTCGAGGATGCGAACCGCCTCGTCGGGGTGCTCGTATGCGAAGTTTTGCGCTCGAACGAACGCGCGCACGACGGCACTCACGACTTCAGGATGCTCTTTTAAAAGATCGCCACGCACCGCCACGATGCAGCACGGCGAGTGCTCGTAGCCGTGGAGCTCTGCCCACTCCTTCGAGATCCAGAGGACCGGGACGCCGTAGCCCTGCTGCATCATGAGGTCGTCGAGCTCCGCCCCTATCACCGCTGCATCTATCACCTTAGAGCGCAGCCACTCCATGAGTACGATGCCGCCGGTCTTGATCTCGACGTCCTGCTCCGGGTCTATGCCGTGCGCTTCGAGCCAGTCCCAAGTGATCGTCCACTGTATGGAGCCGGGACCGCCCCAGACGCCTATTCTCATTGGTCTGCCTTGCTCCTCTTTGAATCTCAAAATCGAGCCCGCAGGGTCTGAATAATTCCAATGGAAATCTGGAGTGCCGTTTGTTGCTCTTATACAGAGCGTTGCGATGTCCATGCCGACCGCTGCCACCACCCTGTGACCCCTCTCGTACTCGTAAGCGATCGCCGAAATCGCAGGAGCAATGCCGCCGACCGCCACGTCGATCTCGCCGGCTCTGAACGCTTGGAACTCCTCGGCGCCGCCGCCCGTGAAAAGCTGCGCCTTGACAGGAATTCCCAGTTCCTCCTCCAACCAACCCTTCTCCAAGATTATAGGAACGGCGACGTGCTCGAACGCCGGCTGCCAGCCGATCCGCAGCTCCGCGAGCTCCTCAGGTCGCTCGACGCAGCCGAGCGCGAAAAGCACGAGCAGGAGAGCAACAGCAGCCGCAACGAGCTTCACGAGCTTCATGTTATAGAATGAAAAGTCTTCACATTTAAACCTACCGCAGTGGGCAAATCTTTTCCTGATGAGGAAAGCATGCCGTGCGTCGCCCCTCTCACTTCATCTCGGCTCTGACGTCCAAGGGAGGTAAAGGAATAACAGCGTGAGCGCGTACGCGGCGAGGACCGTGGGCAGTGCGGCATGAACGCCGAAGATTTGTGGCGGCGTGCTGCGCAGCATCAGGAGCGTCAGGACGATGCCGAGTATGCTCACTACGAGCATGATCGTGAAGCCCGCACGCCTCTTCAGCCGCCGCCTGCGGGAGAACCATGAAACGAAGAGAGGTCCTATGTAAAGAGCACAAGGCGCTAAGAACAGCAAAACGAGCATTATGACCTCTTCCTTGATCGCTAATGCGAGGAGGAGGCTCAAAAGTCCAATCACAAGAGTAACAAGCCTAGAAATGTTAAGAATTCTTCTGTCCGAAGCCTCAGGATTTATGAGCCTTTGGTAGAAGTCCCTGACGAGCATTGTTGTGGAGGAGTGGATCCAAGAGTCGGTGCTGGACATGCACGCCGCTATGATGGCGGCGCAGAAGAGGGCGCCGACCGCCGGATGGAACACCGTAAGTATGACCTGCGGCACCGCGAGCAGAGGATCGGTGTTCGGCAGCAGCACTCTTGCAAGCAGCCCAGCAGAAACGGCAAAGAAACCTATCGGGAATATCAATAGCCCAGCCACGACGCCTGCCCTCGTAGCTTCCTCGGGCGTCCGCACCGCTGCGCATCTCTGCAGCCACGGCTGGCTGACGTAGATGAACATGAGCAGCGCCGCTACATAAGAACTGATGCGTACGGGACCCGCAGCGGTCCAGTCCGAATAACTCGGCGGCAGTTGCGAGAGCAATGACGAGAAGCCACCGTATTCGGTGACGACTAGCCCTGAGAGTAGCGCCAAGCCCACATATATGATTATCATCTGGAGCGTGTCCGTCAGCGCCACCGCCCACATCCCCCCGATGAAAATGTAAAGCGTGACTATGGCAGCTGCGATCACGATGCTTATTCCGATGTTCAATCCCGTCATTGCGGACAAGATGGCGCCGGCAGCCAGAAATTGGGCGGCGACAGCCGGGATGAGCGACAGAATCATGATGACGGCGACGAGCACCCGGGCTTCGACGCCATAGTCCCGCTCTAGCACCTCCTGCAGCGTTATGGCATTGGAACGCCTGAAGCGGGCGGCGGCGAGCCACATGCTCAAAATTAAAGCTACGCCGAGTATTAGCGGATAGAGCATCCCTGAAATTCCGACTTTGTATCCGAGTTCGCCAACACCTATCGTCACGCCAGAACCGACAAGCGTCGCCGCGATCGAAAACGACGCCACCCACCATGGGAGCCGCCTGCCGCCCACATCGAAGTCCTCAGCAGACTTGGTCAACTTCCTCCCATAAAGCCCGATGAGCATGCAGACGCCTAAATACGCCGCCACTATAGGGAGCACGATGTCCTGCATCTCTACATTAGGACGCCCCCAGTCCTTATATATCTGCCGTTATGTGCAATATGGAGCCTCATAGGGAAGGAGTTGCAACCCCTTTCTCGTCCCGAAACATTTTTAATTGGAAGGGAAGAAGAGGTCGTGATAGGAGATGGCGAGGATTTACGCGCGACGTAGGGGGAAGTCGGGTTCAAAGCCGCCGCTGCGGAAGAAACCGCCGGAGTGGCTGCAGATCACGCCCGAAGAGGTGGAAGAGCGCGTTGTTGAGCTGTATAAACAAGGGTACTCGACAAGTGTCATCGGGATGATTCTTAGGGATACTTATGGCGTGCCCAGCGTCCGTCTGGTAACGGGCAAGAAAATAACACAAATATTGAGAGAGCATGACCTAAACCCTAAGATTCCCGAAGACCTTCAGAACCTGATAAAAAAAGCAGTAAGACTGCGAAAGCATATAGAAGTGCACAAGAAGGACTTCCACAACAAACGGGCGCTGCAGCTCACAGAGTCGAAGATAAGAAGGCTTGTTAAGTATTACAAGCGAAAGAAAGTGTTGCCAGCGGACTGGGAGTACAAACCCGAAACCGCCGAAATCTTGCTCAGGGCGTAACTTCAGAGCCAAACTGAAACCTTTAAATGTATGCCATGGGAGAATAAACAGTGGTGGTGAGATGAACCCATATGCAAGCCTGCTGGGCGGGCTGCTCCTGACTGCACTCGGCGCCTTCGGCATCTACAAGTTCTTAGAAGACTTCCTGACGGTGCTGAAAGGCGTCGTGGGCGTGGTTGTGCTGATCATCGGCGTTATCTTCTTGATGATAGGCGTGAGCGACCTCAGAGATAGATTACGAGAGAAGCGGGAGAAAAAGGCGGAAGCATCCACTGGTACCGATATGGGCGGCGAGAAATGACGGTTAAGCGTCCTTTAGAGGGAATTAGAATCATAGACCTGACGCAGTTTTTCCCGGGGCCCTATTGTTCAATGCTGCTCGCAGACCTCGGCGCGGAGGTCATAAAAGTTGAACGAAAGGGCTTTGGGGACTATGCAAGAAGGATCCCACCCTTCATAAAAGGAGAAGGAGCAGGTTTCCTAGGGATGAACAGGAACAAAAAGAGCATCACTCTGAACTTAAAAGCCGAAAAGGGGCGAGAAGTATTTTACAAGTTGGTAAAAAGTGCAGACGTCGTCATGGAAGGCTTCAGACCCGGCGTCGTCGACCGTTTGGGCGTCGGCTATGAGGACGTCAAGAAGATCAACCCGAAAATCATATACTGTTCGATTTCAGGATTCGGACAAGACGGGCCTTATAGGGACGTAGTTGGGCATAACATCGATTATTTGGCGTACGCAGGCGTTCTCGGCTTGAACGAAAAGCCGTGCTCTGCAAGCTTGCTCATTGCGGACGTCTGCGGCTCGATGTTCGCTGCTCTCTCCATACTGGCGGCGCTGCTCTATAGAGAGAAAACCGGGAAGGGTACTTACATCGACGTTTCCATGGTCGATGGTGTCATTTCGTGGATGGGTATGCACTTCTCTGCGCACTTCGTAAATCAACGTGAAACGATGCCTGAGCATGCCGTCGTCGGCGACTCGCTGGGATATGGCATATTTGAGACCAAAGATGGTTATATATCTCTAGGCATTGTCGAGACGTGGTTCTGGGAAAACTTGTGCAAGGCGCTCCGCCGAGAAGACCTCCTCAACGACCAGTATGCGAAAGGCGAGCGGCGGGAGTTCGTCTTAAATGAGCTGCGCCGCATCTTCAAAGAAAAAACTAGGGATGAGTGGGTGCGCATTTTAAGGGCGGCGGAGGTGCCGTGCGCCCCAGTTTACAGAATGAACGAAGTATTTTCAGATCCGCAGATCAAGCATCGTGCGCTGCTCACGGAAGTAGAGTGGCAAGGTGAAAAGGTAAAGCAAATAGTCTTTCCGATGAGGTTTTCGGAATTTGACTGCCGTGAAATAAGGATGCCGCCGCCGACGCTTGGCGAGCACACCGACGAGATTTTGAAGGAATTGGGTTACAGTGAGGACGAGATAAAAAGGTTAAAAGAGGAAGGGGTGGTGTAACTTAGAGGGTAGTGCTAATGCCGTTATTGGATGCTGTAATCGAGAAAGTTACAGGGCTTGATGCAAAGAAGCTTGTTTTAGTCCCGTTAATTGTGCTGTTGCTAGCAGTTGGCGTGCTCGTGTATTCACAGCTTGCCTTCGGGACGCCGGTCAAGCTTGGTATGGACTTCACCGGCGGCACGCTCGTGAGAATCACGACGCCGGAAACTAAAGACGAACTCCTAGCAAAGTTCTCAGAATTCCCGAACGTTATCATCCGAGAGGCGGGCGACGAGAAAATCTTGCAGTTCGGACCGATGAGTGCCGCCGAGAAAGAGAGGCTTATCCAGCTCATCACCAGCTACCCTGATTACGAAATAAAAGACGTAAGCCCTTTGTTCGGCAAAGAGGCGCAAGTGCAGACGATTAAGGCGCTCGTGATCGCGTTCTTGCTGATGGCAGTTGTCATTTTCATCGTCTTCAGGACTCCCGTGCCCGCTGCAGCAATCGTCTTCTGTGCGGCTTCTGACATCGTAATTGCAGCTGCTTGTATGGATATAGTACATCTGGAACTTTCCTTGGGGACCGTCGCCGCGCTTCTCATGCTCATAGGCTATTCCGTGGATAGCAACATCCTCCTGACGACCAAGCTCTTACGCTCAAGTCCTGTGAGCGGCAGTAAGAAAAGTGACATGCTGAAGGTTCTTGAAAGGTTGAAAGCGGCAATGCGAACAGGACTGACGATGACTTCGACGACGCTTTCCGCCGTCTTCGCGATGTTTGTCGTAGCGGCGTGCATGTCCTCGCTTTCCGAATATTATGCGCCAATACCGCTGCTTAGGGACATTTCCATCGTACTCATCTTCGGGCTTCTTGCGGACTTAATGAACACGTGGATGTTCAACGCGGGCGTCCTTCGCTTCTATCTCGGCGAGGCTCGTGCAGCCGAGATGAAACAGCGAGCGAGTACGATGGTAAAGGCTAAAAAGTCAAAAACAAAGGCAGCGGAGACCGGAGAGGTCGCAAAAGCAAGAAAGACGGAAAAGGGTGTAAAAAAGCCGCAAAAAGGAGGTGAGCGGCGTGGTAGGTGAGCGCGGCAGCCTGCTCCGAGATGTGCGGGTGTCCGTTTTTGTGATTTTCGTGTTGTTGTCGCTGTTCGTGATTTACGTTTATCCGCCGCCACCCATGGGTGCGGGAATCAACGGGAACCTGAAATACGGCTTAGATCTGGTCGGCGGCTCCTACTTACAGCTGAAGCTCGAAGGCGTCCTCGTAAAGGTCGAAGCGGAAAAAAGTGAGATCATAAAACACGAGATTCAGGAGCTTTTGAGAGAGAAGGGGGAGAACGCATCCGTAGAGGTGGTGGCTGAGAACGAGACGGCAACGGTTCTTGAGACGGCTGCGCCGCTGACCAAGGAAGAACTTGAGGCTTTAAACATAGGGGTTGTCTCCGTTGAACGTTTGTCGACGTCGCTAGAAAACGCTACGGAGGAAAACGTCACGAGAATTACAGTGACAGCGGACGAGAAGTATGTTGTGACAAGGTATCTAGAAAATGCACTGGGTGCGGATGTCGAGCCCGCAGTTTATCGGGGCACCGAAGTTTACGAAATAAGGAAGCTCGTTTCGAAAGAGGAGCTGGAGGGCGTGCTTGCTGCCGTAAATGCTAGTATCGGGCGTGACGAGCGAGGAATGGAGTTCTTTGTGGAAGGCGTGACGCCTGAGACGAGAGACTTAGCAAAAGAAATCATGGAGACGAAGCTTAACATGCTGGGGTTGCGAGACATTCCGATAAGGACCGTTGGCACCGATATTATCCTGATAGACCTCGCAGGCGTTGATATAGCAACCGCCCGCAAGCTCGTCGGGAAGCCCGGAAAGTTCGAGATTCGAATACAGACGGCGGGCGAGGCTGGCGAAATCAAAAAAGGTATGCGGCTCGAGGAAATTAAAAACATAACGGCGCACGTCCTTTACGGCGATGAAGGCATTGCGAGCGTCGGCGCCATACCGCAACAAAGACGGACCGACGACATCGAGCGTTGGGGGGCGCCGTTCACGCTGACAAGGGAAGGCGCCGCAGCCTTAAGAGATGCGTGCATAAAATACAAGGCGGTAGAGGAGGAAGAGCGGGAGCGGCACGAGCTTGCGATGCTACTCGACGACGTTGTGATATACAGTGCGCCGCTCTCGCCAGACCTTGCAAACGAGCTGAAGGCACACCCGGTTTACAACTTGATCGCAGAGACCGGTAGTGGCGAAGAGGGGCGACAAGCAGCAAAAGAGTTGATCATACACTTGAAAGCGGGGGCGTTGCCCGTGCCCGTCGAGATTATAGGCTCGGGCGAGGTCCCAGCGCCGCTCGGCGAGAAGTTCAGGCATGAGGCGGCGCTCGCCGCCGCCCTCGCATTCATGCTCGTCGCCCTCGTCGTTTACGTGCGTTACCGGAACGGGCGGGTCGTGCTCCCGATGTTAATGACGTTGGTCTGCGAAGTCATCATCATTCTGGGCTTCGCTGCCGCCACTGGCTGGCAGCTCGACCTGCCAAGCGTTGCCGGCATCATTGCGGTCATCGGGACAGGCGTCGATCAGCTCGTTATCATCACCGATGAAATCCTGAGCGGCGCTGCTACAATGCAGTCGGCGCAAAAAGCGAGGCAGAAAAAGGGGAAGACTCCTGTTAAGGTTTACTTACGGCGTGTCGCTGAGGCTTTCAACATAATATTCGCGTCCGCAGCTACGACGGCGGTTGCGATGCTCGCTCTCGCGCTTATGGCGCTCGGCACGCTCCGTGGCTTTGCCATAATCACGATCGTTGGAATACTAATAGGCGTGCTCATCACGAGACCCGCATATGCAAGGATCGTACAGGAAATTGCTTGATCGTCGTTTGACGCTTTAAAGCTGTGTAGTTCCAGTTAATAGTATTTTATTCTCCCGCCTTTGAATCTGAACTCCGGCGCCTCCTTCTCAATGTCGAGTTTCTTTTCCTCTTTGCGTTTTGCGATATGAAGATCCTCAATTTTGAGTATCTGGATGGCGGCGGACGTTGCGCACATGATTGCCTTCTTCTTTATCCTCAAGGGCTCAAGGATCCCGGCTTCAAAAGCGTCTTTTATTTCCTTCTCCTTTGCAGAGAGGCCTGTATTTCTGTTTCCATCGGCGTGCTCCGCCCGCAGCGCAACGAGCGTGTCTATAGGATCCAAGCCGCAATTCTTAGCAAGCGCCAGCGGTATTGTTTCCAGCGCGTCCGCAAATGCGTTGACTGCCAGCTGCTCCTTGCCCGGTAATGAGTTTGCGAACTTCCGGAGGCGTTTCGCCACTTCGACCTCGACGGCGCCGCCTCCTGGCAGGACTTTACCGTCCTCAATTGTGGCAGCAACGCAGTGTAATGCGCTTTTAACTTGACTCACCACGCCCTCTAAGACCCTGTGAGACGCCCCTCGCAAGATGATCGCAGAAGCCTTTGGGTAAGGACAGCCCTCGAAAAATACGTATTTCTCGTTGCCCACTTCAACTTCATGAACGAGCCTTGCATATCCAAGCTTCTCAGGCGTCAGGTCCTCGATATTCTTCACGATTTCCGCGCCGGTCGCCCGCTTCAGCCGTTTGAGGTCTGTGTTTTTCACCCGTTTCAACGCCATGATTCCAGCGTCCCTGAAAATGTCCAGAGCCTCGTCGTCAATACCCTGTTGGCAGCACAGGACGTTGGCACCGCTCTCGACAACCCGCTCGACAATCTCTTCAAAGAGCGCCTTTCGCTGCCTCATGAAAGCTGAGAGCTGCGACGGCGCCGTTATTTTCACGTAAACATCCTGTTGGCGTCCTGCACGTCGCACCTTCGATTTAGGCTCCCTGTACTCGATGGGATAATCGAGTAGTGCTATTTTCGCATCTTCTATGCGTTTCGGCAGGTCGCCGAGGACCTCGCGGTCGACGACGACGCCGTCGAAGAACTTCGTCTCGTAGACGGCGGCGCCGGTCTGCGAGACGAGCGTCACGTCGTCCACGTCTATCGGACGTTCGTCCTCAATCCTGCGGACGCTCCTCACTACTATTTCAGCGAGCTTGCGTTCGTCCCAGTAGTCGCTTTTCTTCAATGCTGAAAGCGCTACGTTCTCCAAAACGCCGTCGTTGTTGACGTCCACCGCCCTCGCCATCTCGTCCAAAATTCTGAAGGTCTCTTGAAGCGCCTTCTCATAGCCTCTGACTATGACGTTCTGGTGGATGCCGTTGAGTTTAAGCTCGTAGCCACGCCTCGCAAGCTCGCCGATCAGGATGAGGACGGTGGCGACGCCGTCGCCTGCATCACGACCCTGCGATATCCCCGCCTCTATTATCAAATCTGCAGTCGGATGCCCGTATTTCAGCTCCCTTATGATGGCGTAAGCGTTGTTTGCGACGAGGTCCGGGGCTTCGCCTTCCAAGGCACCCTTCATTATGAGCTTCTTCGAGCCTAACGGCCCGAGCATCGGCTTGAACATCTCCGAAAACGCTGCGCACACCAGCACGTTCGCCTCTTGCACCTCCTCCGGCGGCACCTCCCCCGGCGGCAGCTCTATCTTCCCCATCTCCCTCTAAATAAATTGCCCCCAGAATTTAAGCGTTTTCCCATCCACATAGTCTCTCCGCAAGGGTGCCGCAAGCTTCAGCTTGCGGGGGGAATTGCGGAGGCACAAGTTCATCGCCGCAACGACATCGGCATCTTCCTCAAACCCGCACTTGACACATCTGAATCTCCTTCCTTTCCTGTTTTTCGGACTGATGTGGTGGCACTCAGGGCACTCTTGCGACGAATGATAAGCTTTCCTCGTCCGAACTGCAATTCCTTCCCACAGGGCTTTCTCCGTGACCGCCGAATGAATCAGCTCGTAAGGAGCTATTGCGTAAATGTGCGGCAGTCCTCTCAGCTTTTTCCTCAGCCACTTCAGATCCTCCAGCACGATAACGGGCTTCTCGAACCGCCTGGCGAACTCTATAACCTGATTTGCTGCGTGGCGAACATAATCCCTGACGAACTTGGACTCGTTGTACGTGAACTTCTTCGAGCCGAGCTTTTGCTTCAGCCGCCGATGCTCGACGCCCTTCCTGTGCGCTTCGAGAATCGGCTTCCCCGAGACCTGCAGCACCTCACCGTTGCAGTAGGCGGTAACCAAGTTCACAACTCCTATATCAACCCCAACGGCGTTCTCGGGCTCGTACCTTATTTCGATATCCTTCGTCAGCGTGATCAGCAGCCTGTGGTCTGGAAAGAGCAACGAGTCCGAGATCTTGTGCCTTGTCAGCTCCGAAAGCCCGCCCTTCAGCTCGCCTTCGTGAATCAGGACTTCCTCTTTCCTGAAACCGTTACCATCGGGTAAAGATATTCTCGCTTTAAGCCCGCCATCGAACACCAAGTAGAACAGATGTTTTTTCCCGTAGGTGAGCCTTATCGGGAAGTCGTCGGCGTCGATCTTCGGAACGTGCCTAGCCTTATAGCTCCCCCTGAAAGTCTGAGCGACGAGTTTCATCCCTTGGATAATAACCTCTGAGGGTAGCTGGTAATTCTCCCTACAGAAGCCGTACATCAGCTCTTGGAGCCTCCGCTGATCGGTAATTCCAGCTCTTTTGCAGCACTCGACGAGGAGGGAAACTAGGCGTCTGTACTCGCTGAAAAGCCTATCGATCTTCTCCGCCTGCTCCTCAGTCGGCCTGAGCCTGACGGGAATCGTCCTCCGAGCTTTCACGAATCCTCACCTTGTAATAACACACCGGACAAGTGGCGTAGTACTTCGACCTGCCTTTATAGTCCCACTCGTGCCCACAGTGGCGGCACCTCAGTCTCATGCTAGTAAGTAGGTGGGTAAGATTTAAATACTTTTGCGGCGTAACTATCGTAGGGGCTGCGGTCAACCAGCCTCATGTCTCCAGCATGCATTGGACACTCCGAGGGCGATGAGAGCGGTCCGGTGCGGCGCTTGGCTGTGGGCGACACACGAGCTTAACCAAGCCCGAGGAGTGGGGGCGAACACAGCCAAAGCGCACAGCGAACGCACGCTGGGGACTACAAGCCCCAAGCTTTAGCTTGGGGTAGTTGACGAGACAAAATGCTGCCAACAGCTTGTTCTAATTTTTTAAGAGCGTCCCTTACTCCCGCCTCTCTCAACTCCACCGCACCCTCATCCTTTTTCAGCCTATCTTCCCTCTCCCTGATCATTCGCTCGACCTCTGAGGGCGAAGGACCTCCTTTAACGCTCCGCATCCTCACGTTCTCCTCCAAATCCAAAGCGTGACGCACCTCCTCAGCGGAAAGCCCTCGCTCGCTCAACTTCTCTCCTAAGATCTCAAGAGATAGTTCATCCAAAGCTCTAAGGGCGGTGTTGGCATCGGGAGTTGCGTCAGCGACCTCTCCTCCGAATTTCTTTGAGAACGCCCCCACAATCTTGTGAGCTGTCCTGAAGGGCACTCCGGTCCTCCGCACGATAACATCAGCTAGTTCCGTGGCGGCGGTGAAGCCCCATGCCGCCTTCCTCCGCAGCTCCTCGACGTTGAAGGAGCAGCCCTCCAGCATGCCCCGCATCACGGATATCGAGGGCAAAGTCGCTCTCACCGCATTTAAAAGGTGCGGTGTCGCCTCCTGTAAGTCCCTGTTGTAAGAATAAGGAAGCGCCTTGCAGATTGCGAACGCTGCTGCCATGCAGCCGAGAACGGTTCCGCAACGCGCTCGCACAAGCTCTGCAAAGTCAGGATTCCGCTTCTGCGGCATTATTGAACTGAAGCTCGTGTATTCGTCCGGAAGCCTCACGAAACGGAACTCTGGCGTACTCCAGAGGATCAATTCCTCTGCAAGCCTGCTTAGGTCGGTCATCAGGATTGCGAACGCTGAAAGCGCTTCGAGCAGGAAGTCGCGGGTGCTGACGGCATCCATGGAGTTTTCAATGATGTCGTCGAAGCCTAAAAGCTCGCAGACCCGCTCCCTGCTTATTTCGAAGCCGGTGCCTGCGAGCGCTGCGGCTCCGAGCGGGCAGAGGTTCGTGCGGCGATAAGCGTCCAGAAGACGCTCAAAGTCGCGGGAAAGGGCATCGAAGTGCGCTAAAAGGTGATGGGCGAGCGTCGTCGGCTGCGCATGCTGTAAGTGCGTAAATCCTGGCATTATCGTCGTCGTATGCGCCGCTGCAAGTTTTAAGAGCGTCCGGCGAAGCCCATTGAGCTCTTTTAACATCTTCAGAAGCTCTTCTCTGAGTGCCAGCCTTATACACGTCGCAACCTCGTCATTCCGAGACCGTGCGGTGTGCATGCGTCCTCCGACTTCACCCACAAGCTTGATAAGTGTTGCCTCGATGGCAGTATGCAAATCCTCGTACTCTTCTAACTTTATGGCGGCAACCCCACCTCTCTCTATTTCCTGTAAACCCTTTAAAATCGCGACGGCGTCTTCCTCGCGTATAATCCCCTGCTCGCACAGCATCACGACGTGCGCCTTGTCCACAAGGATGTCAGCATTGAAAAGCCACCTGTCCGCCTCGGGCGACCTTAAATACTCCATGTTTATATGTGCGCTCGGAATAATAAGATTCATCAGGCTGCCCGCAAGGTTTAAAAGTGAGTAAGGGGATTAACCTAACTCAGAGTTAGGAGGAAGGGAAATGCCAGAGAAGCCGCATCTGAATTTGGCAATGATAGGACACGTGGACCATGGTAAGTCCACGCTCACCGGCAGGCTCCTCTATGAGACAGGAGCCGTGGATGAGCATACCATCGAGCAATACAGGAAAGAGGCGGAGGCGAAAGGCAAAGCCACTTTCGAGTTCGCATGGATACTGGACAGACTGAAAGAAGAGCGGGAGCGGGGGCTGACGATAGACATTGCGCACCAGAAGTTCGAGACCGACAAGTATTACTTTACGATCGTAGACTGCCCGGGACACAAGGACTTCGTGAAGAACATGATCACCGGGACGTCGCAGGCGGACGCTGCGGTTCTCGTCGTCGACGCCAAGGACGGCGTCATGGAGCAAACGAAAGAGCACATATTCCTAGCGAGGACGCTCGGCGTGAACCAAGTGATCGTCGCCATAAACAAGATGGACGCCGTCAACTACAGCAAGGAGCGATTCGAGGAGGTAAAGAAGGACGTAGAAGAGCTGCTGAAGCTCGTGGGCTTTAAGTCCGAGAACATCATCTTCGTGCCTGTTTCCGCATATCACGGCGATAATGTGACGAAGAAAAGCGACAAGATGCCGTGGTGGGATGGTCCCACGTTCATCGAGGCGCTTAACATGCTCAGAGAGCCAGAGAAGCCCATAGATCTGCCACTCAGGATCCCGGTGCAGGATGTCTTTTCGATAACCGGCGTCGGCACGGTTCCAGTCGGCAGGGTCGAAACAGGACGCCTCCGCAAGGGTGACAAGGTCATATTTAACCCGCCCGGCAAGATCGGCGAGGTCAAGTCCATCGAGATGCATCATGAGCCCATTGAGGAGGCCATTCCCGGTGACAACATCGGTTGGAACGTCCGCGGCATTGCAAAGACCGAAATACGACGCGGCGACGTCTGCGGACACCCCGATAAACCACCGACCGTCGCAGAAGAGTTCACTGCTCAAATAGTCGTGCTACAGCACCCATCTGCTATCGCTCCTGGCTACACGCCCGTCTTCCACGCCCACACCGCTCAGGTCGCTTGCAGGATCACTGAAATTCTGAAGAAGCTTGATCCACGCACCGGTCAAGTCATCGAAGAGAACCCCCCGTTCATCAAGACCGGCGATGCCGCTATCATACGAGTGAAGCCCACAAGACCGTTAGTCATCGAGCGAGTTAAGGAAATTCCACAGCTTGGCAGGTTTGCCATCCGTGATATGGGCATGACCATTGCCGCAGGCGTGGTTATAGACATAAAGGAAAAGAAAGTTGCAGCTTAATTGTAGGTTGAGCAAATGCCGCAGCGAGCGCGTATAAAGCTCTCCAGCACGGATCATCGAAAGCTTGACGAGATATGTAAACAAGTGCGCAAAATAGCGGAGACTACCGGTGTCCGCATTTCAGGCCCTATCCCGCTGCCGACGAAGCGACTTGTCGTGCCAGTTCGCAAGAGCCCGGACGGCGAGGGCACTGCCACTTGGGAACACTGGGAAATGCGCATACATAAACGGCTCATAGATATTGATGCAGATGAGCGAGCACTCCGGCAGCTAATGAAAATACCTATACCCAAGGATGTGCATATAGAGATAGTGCTGAAGGGCTAATCCTATTTTTTATCCAACTTCCTGAGTATCTCATCAGCTGCAGAATATGGATCCATCTTTTTTTCAACAACACACTTTACTATCCTATCAAGCTCGCCACTATTTTCCAATTCTCTTATCAACTTGTCCATGAGTTTACTCCTTACTATTTCCAAAATCCTCACCTTGCTCCTCTTATAATGCATTTTTTCTATCCTGTCCGTCTCACAAATGTAGGCTTTATGCCTTTCTATTGCATCAAGCAACTCTTTTACCCCCACGCCTTTAGTAGCAACTGTCTTTATTATCGGAGGGCGCCAGTCCCCTTTGTCGCTCAAATCAAGCATCATCTGCAGCGCCATGACCGTCGCGTCTACATTCTCCAAATCCGCCTTGTTTACGACGAAAATGTCAGCAATTTCAAGGATGCCTGCCTTTATCGCCTGAATCTCATCGCCCATGTCCGGCGTTACGACGACGATCGAAGTGTAAGCGGCATCTACGATGTCTACCTCAGCTTGACCTGTGCCGACGGTCTCCACGATCACGAAGTCCTTACCGAAAGCATCAAGCAGGGCGATGGCGTCATATGCAGCTCTCGAGAGCCCGCCGAGCGAGCCGCGGGTGCTCATGCTTCTGATGAAAACGCCTTCGTCGGTGCTTTTGCTCAGCATTCTGATGCGGTCGCCGAGGATGGCGCCGCCGGTGAACGGGCTCGTTGGATCTATTGCGATGATCCCAACGGTTTTGCCGCGAGTTCGTAACTCGCCAGTGAGCTTGTCGACAAGTGTGCTCTTCCCTGAGCCAGGAGAGCCGGTGATACCTATGACGTAAGCATTACCAGTGTAAGGGTAGATCAGGCTCATTATCCTGTCTCTGAGCCGTGGGCGGTTTTCGACAAGCGTGATAAGCCTTGCTAACGCCCTTCTGTCACCCCTCAGAAGCGAAGCCACGAGCACACTCACGTCATCCTCGTCCATAATTCCCTCCTTCTAACGTTTTCGTATTTCTCCAACACGCTGCCTTATAAATTCAACAATCTTGTCGGTGGGTGTCCCCGGTCCAAAAATCTCAGCAACGCCCATTTCTTTGAGCTTCTCCTCATCAACCTTTGGGATTATACCGCCAACGAGAACTATCTTGTCTTCCACTCCATTCTCCTTAAGCAACTCCAGTACTCTCGGAACCAACGCCATGTGCGCACCCGAAAGGATGCTAAGCCCGATGACGTCCACGTCTTCCTGAATCGCGGTCTCGACGATCTGCTCAGGAGTGTTCCGCAGCCCCATATAAATAACCTCCATGCCTGCATCTCGCAGCGCACGAGCCACGATTTTTGCACCCCTGTCGTGCCCATCCAGGCCAGGCTTTGCTATTATGACCCTTATTTTCTTTTCCTCTTCCATCCGCCCACGCCCCCGTATCTCGTAATGCCATACGCTCCTGCTCACTAGAAATACAGCAGATAAGTTATTTATACATGTTCCATTGTATCTCATGTTGGGTAATGATACCCAAGCGGCGGCGAGCCGCTAAACCCTGTTAAAAAGGTGCCAGGGTGGCAGAGTGGACCAATGCGGTGGCCTCGAGGCGGCGACGGGAAAGCCACTGTCCCGTCCGGGACGCTTGGGTTCGAATCCCAACCCTGGCGCCATGCCGGGGTGAGGTAGGGGTTATCCCTTGGGACTGTGGCCTCGCGTGCCGAGGCGAGACGGACATCCCAAGACCCGAGTTCAAGTCTCGGCCCCGGCCTCTGCTTTGTAATCTTACCGTTTGATCGGTGCATGCCGGTTACTTCCGACATATATTTTACCTTGTCAGCTGGAATCTGATCAGATGAGATATACCGTATCCGATGAGACGAAAGCGTTCTGGGAAGGACTGCGGCGGCATAAGTTGCTTGCGCCAAGGTGCAAGCGCTGTGGCGAAATCTTTTTCCCGCCAAGGTCGCACTGCCCAAGCTGCCTCAGCCGGGAGAAAGATTGGACGGAGCTTAGTGGCGAAGGCACGCTTTACAGCTGGACAGAAGTTAGAATCGGTGGTGAGCCCTTTGTGCTTGGCGTCGTGGAGCTTGCAGAAGGCGTCGGACGTATGATTTCGAAAATAGATGCAAAGCCGGAAGAGCTGTCCATAGGGATGAAATTGAAAGTAGCATACGAGGACGTCGCTGACGACCTCACGCTCTTCGTCTGGAGGCCGACCCAAAAGTTTAAATAGGAGGATGGAGAAAAGCTTCTTGAGCCGCCGTAGCTCAGTTGGTAGAGCGTCCGGCTGTTAGCGTTGTCACGCCCCTGTGGCGTCGTGTCATACGGCAGAGACCGGACGGTCACAGGTTCGAGTCCTGTCGGCGGCGTCACCTCTCCCTTGGAGGGATAAAACATGCGTACCATAACTCGAATATTCTTGGGTTTGGGGGGACTCCTGTTCATCGTGGACGGCGTGCTGAAACTCTACAACCCGAACTTCGTGGTTCCGGTCGTCAACCAGACGCTGCCTTGCGGACTTGCCCTCCTGATAGTAGGACTTGGCATATTGCTGCTCGCCGCAGAAAGATGATGACCTTTTTAATTTTTTTCCCTTTACTAAGCTTCATGACCCCTGTTGGCATCATTTCCGCATCCAACTTTGTTCACTACAATCTAACACCCGTTGCTCGACGGGCGAGGAGTCCCGGCAAATTGCCAAGCTTGCTAGCAATTCGCTCGACTTCTCCATAGCACAATTCATTATTTCTGTACGTCAAGCATTGCAACCCGCTCAAGGACGAGCAATCCGAGTTTCTCTTCACCAACCGCTTCCAGCTCGGCATCTGTTATTCCAAAAAACTTCATTAAGGACTCTTTTTTCCTTTTTGAAAGTTCGAGGACATCATCATCACGCTCCAAGATCTCCAAAATTTCATCCCTCGCAAGCTCGATGTTTTTCGAGTCTCCTACAAGCGTCACCGCAACCTCTTTCGTGTTTTCAGAAACGCCCATCTCTAGAGCTTTACTGACATGTCGTCGCCCTGCCGCATACAGCAAAATCTCGACGCTGAAGTCCTTGGCTATACATTTCCCCCGCCGCCTTGCCCTTAAAGCTTTTTCAACAGCAACCCTCAGATGCTCGGCGCCCGCAACTTTCGAGGCGTCGAAAACTTGGATAGCGACATTATACCGCCTTGCAATACTTTTTAAACGTGAAAGGAAAGAGTCTACATCCTTTATTTCCGTTCTACCCCCGATGATTTCGCAGGTCTCCGCCTCTCCCATCGACTCCACGGCGGGGCGTCAGCGTGAAATTAAAATTGCGGCATAGCCCACGACGGCGGAGCGGTCGCCGGTGATGTCGCCACTCGTAGCATATTTCACAAGCTCGCCGCTTTTTGCCCCGAGCGCCTTCGTTGCATAAAGCATAGCGCCGATGGGGCCGACGCCGCAGGCACTCACGTTCCGCTCGTAAATTCGGCGATAGAAATCGTTGACGTCGAGACGTGTGATGGCGTCGATGGCATAAAGGTCGTTGCTTCTTGCAACATTGTCCGGCTCGTAATGCGTAAAGTCTGAGGACGCGAGCACCACGATCTTGCGACGGAGCTTTGCGGCAGCTTCTACGATCTCGCTAGCGACGTCATTCGCTGTCTCAGCGTCGCTCAGCGCCATGCATATCGGCACGAACTTGAAATCGCCGAAAATGAACTGTAAGAAGGGTAGCTGCACTTCTATAGAGTGCTCGTAGCGGTGGGCGGTCTCATCCACATCTATTATGTGGCGGGGCAATGCGTCCACGAACTCAACATCCACCTCAACTGCGCCGAGCGGCGTGCTCCAAGTGTCCCGCGAGGCTGCGACCGCTGACCCCGCGAGGTGATGATTCGGGCCCAGTATGACAAAAGTATCCGCTTTCGGAAGCCTTGCATAAGCGTGAGCGGCAACCCTTCCAGAATACATGTAGCCAGCGTGCGGGACAACTGCCCCGACCACCTTTTCGTCCTCATCTCTTGCTATGCCTGAAAAACAACTCTCCAACCTTCTGAGAAGGGCTTCCCTCGTGCCCTCATAAAACTGTCCTGCTACTGCTGCCCTCCTCATCTCGCATCACAGCTCACAACTTAGCCTCAAAATCCTCAACGGTGTAATTAAAGACAAATTCCTCCTCCCTCCCCTCCCTACGCAATCGTTCCCTGATAAGCTCCCTGGCGAGCAGCCAGTATATCATCGCAAGAGCCTTCCTACCCTTGTTGTTAGTCGGGATTACGAGATCGACGTTTGCAGTCGAATTATTCGAATCGCAGAGCGCCACGATCGGGATACCGGCGCTCACACCCTCACGGACTGCTTGCTCATCACTTATGGGGTCTGTGACTATCAAGACCTCAGGCTCACAGTATATCCGCAGCGAGGGGTTCGTGAGAGTCCCAGGCACAAAACGCCCAACTATAGCTTTTGCGCCCGTTGCCTCTGCAAACTTCGACGCAGGTCTCTGCCCGTATTGCCGGGCGGCTACCACCAGAATCGTAGAGGGTTCGTAATTTGCAAGGAATCTTGCAGCAATCCGCACACGCTCATCCGTCATCCTGATGTTCAGCAGATAGAGCCCGTCAGGACGCACTTGATATATGAAACGCATCATATCCCCTGTCTTCTGCTGCGTCCCGATGTGCACACCACTAGCCAAATACTCGCTCACGGGCACCAGCGTCTCATCCGTCTTTGTTTCTGCTTTCCCCTCCATCTCAACCACGCATTCACTTGGAAGGTCGTAATGCCGCCGAAGCAAGGTCCACTGAGACCAACATGACCCTCAGCGGCGGCTCCATGCGAGGATTGCTCAGTCGCTTGGCTTCACGCCGAAAAAGGGTTCGTCAAACGTATATAAATAGCTTTGCCTACCATATTTTCTGAAGACAGTAAATCGACGGGCAAAAACTTAAATAACCCTTTACGCCCCACTATAGATCAGTGTAAGAGCGTGGAGGTTGTTTATGAGCGAAGAAATAAATACGGAGGGGCTCCGTGAGGTTATTCAAGTAGTGGTGATCCCAGACAGGCTTCTCGGAGACGAAACTACCGGGAAACTGCTTGAGGGGTTGAGGAAGGTCGAAGGTGTGAAAGGAATAATCCTTCAAGGACCGTATTACGCAAGAAGGAAGATAAAAGTGGGCGATCAGTCCTTCGAGACGACGGTGAAGGTCGGTAAGATTTTCATTGAGGTCGAAGACGAGAGCCTCATGGAAGAAATAGCAGAAGTGTGCCGTAACGTTCTACCCTTCGGCTTCTATACGCATATAAATAGGTATTATGCGAAGCCTGTCAGCGAACATCTGCAAAAGAAGCCAGTAGTTAAGGATCTGGGCGTCATCAAAAGGGAATAAAGAATGTGGTACGCTTCGAGCATGAAGTTACTCAGTTTTTACCATCAGTCGCTAAGAATGCTCGTCCTGAGGGCGGAGATGAATTAGGGGAGGCGGGTGGGAAAGTTTTTATACTTCGAAGCCCTGTACAAAGAAATGGTGGAAATAACAAAGACCATCAAATGCAAGCTCATAGGATTGACAAGGCGAAAGCTTGAGCTGCTCAACCGAGAATACGACAACTTTCAACACTTCCTAAAGACTGGAGAAAACAGGGGAGTTTATTCTGCCACGAGACAGCAAGGAAAGAGAACTTATCGGAAGATCGACCCTAACAGAGAATACCCTCTTGTCATAAGAAAAGACCTGATGGATATTCGGAAGACTGATAACAAGCTCGCCAAATACTGGGCTCGCATACCTATTCACGGTGTGAGAGGGGGTGTTAAGGTCGCACTCGCACATCAGCCATTTAGCTTCGAAGAATGGGAGATTTGTGGTTCTAAGCTCGTTAGAAGGAATGGGGAATTCTTTTTGCATGTCACGGTCAAAAAGAAAGTTGAACTCAGATGCTCATCCATCATGGCGATAGACGTGGGAGCGAGATGGGTGGGGGTGTCGGTGGCACCCCACCGCAGTAAGCCAAAGTTCTACGGCAAGAGGGTGAGAGAGGTTAGAGGAAAGTATTTCCGGTTGAGGAGGAAGCTCGGAAGGGCGAAGAAACTACTGGCAATAAAGAAGATTGGGCACAAAGAGCTAAGGATTGTGAATGATGAGCTTCACAAGATTGCTAAGGACATCGTTGATGAGGCAGAGAAGCACAACGCCATAATAGCAATCGGGAACTTGAATGGAGTCAGAAACAACAAGGGGAAGAAAGCGAACAGGAAAGTTAATTCGATGCCATTCTACCGCTTGAAGGAATACATCAAGTATAAAGCCCTTGAGAGAGGAATTGCAGTGATAGAAGTTCCAGAGTTCAACACGTCAAAGCAGTGTTCTCGCTGTGGCTCGATGAACACGAAAAGACCATCCCAAGGATTATTCATCTGCTTAGACTGTGGATATCGAATCAATGCCGATGTGAACGGAGCTAAAAATATATTGAAACGAGCCCAGGGCTATATGCTCTGGGCAGGGGCCGTCGTGACCCGGCCCGGCGGGGAGCGGTCCATTCTGAACCACACTCCCCAACCTCCCCTAACGGGGCTTCACGGTGGAAGCCCCCGACTAAAGTCGGGGGAGGAGGTCACATCAAGGCTTCAACGCCGACGAGTTTTGCGCCTGCCGCCCTTAAGACCTCGATCGCACGCTCGACGAAGTCCACGCTCATTATAAGGATCGCCCTGCCACCGCCCTTAGAGAAGGCATATGCGTAGTTTATGTTTATGGAGGCCCGTCCTAGAGTGTCTGCAATTTCAAATAGCGCCCCAGGGCGGTCATCCATCTCAACACCTATGACTTCAGTCTTCGAGACTGTAAAGCCTGCTGCTCTGAGAACTTCGTAGCAACGCTCCGCGTCGTCCACGACAAGGCGGACGACGCCAAACTCTCCAGCTTCAGCTATCGAGAGCGCTCTTATGTTTATGCCAGCCTCATAAAGGAGTTTCGTCGCTGCCGCCAGCGTCCCTGGTTTGTTTTCTAAAAACAACGAAATTTGGACTATTCTCATGGTTTCTCAATTGCTCCATAAACCTATTAAGTTAACGATGCGCTCCATCGCTTATAATCCTTGAGCCTCCAAGCTCCAGCCTTAGCAAGCTCGGGGATGCCGCAGGCAGGCGGGTTATCCCCTTTGAAGTAGCATTTCAAGCAATTGCCGTCGCAACCCGCCACCGGCTCGAATCTATCGTCACGCCGCACGTATATCGGGACGTCGATGCCCTCGCAGTTGTTTGAAGTTTTGAACTCGGCGTTCAGCCCTCTGAGCCTTCCGTTCGGCAGGCGCTCGAACTCCATGCAGAGCGCAAACGTCACGTTATGACGGCGGCAAATTTCCCTGAGCGTCCGGAAAAGCCGTCTCCGATACTCGATTTTAGCATGTAGCCTCGGTCCGATGCGCTCTGTAAAGAGCCTCTCGTAGCGCCGTCGCACGTCCCTCCCGAACTCGACCTCCAGCTTCCTGAGAATTTCGCTCTTCGTGTTCAAAGGGATGTCCACGCAGCTCGCGACGATGTGCATGGCGCCTCGCTCTTTTGCCGCCGCCACTAGAGCCCTAAGCTCTGCCTCGTCATCGGTGACGAACGGCAGCACAGGGTCGATTCTGCAAACTGTGAATATCCCAGCGTCGCTCAGTCGCTCTATGTTCTTAAGAAGCTCGTCGACACTCGCTCCGCCCTGCATCAATTTACGACGCAACTCCTCATCAAGCGTTAAAATTGTAATTTGCGCAAACGAGTGCTCCTGCCTCTTCAGGAGCTTCAGAGCCTTGCCACTAACTACACCTTTCGTAACGACGTTCACAGGAATGTTACGACGCACAAATTCCTCGATTATCTTCTCAGCAAGCTCGTAGCGTCTGTTAATAGGCTGAAATGGATCAGTGACCGGCGAGAGATACCCACAACTCGCCACGTTTAAAGTGTCAAGTTGTCGTGAAACGACCTTGTCGAAGTCTTTGAACACCGTGACAACACCTTCTCGACGGAAACGCTCGAAGTATCCGGGGAAGGCAAGGGCGTAGCAGAAAAAGCAACGGTGACTGCACCCGTTATAGGGGTTGATTAAAAGGCGTTCCGCCGTGCACTCCCGGGCGCCGTTCGGCTCTATACCGCTCCACCAACCGTGTAATTCCTTCTTTGAAGCTACGAGAGCGTGCGGCACTGGCTTTTCGAGCACCCCGCCGCCCCGCATGACGGTTCGACGAGGTCAGATGTATTTCTCCTTGACGAGGATCTCTGCGTTCAGTATGGCGGCGCCGGCGGCGCCCCGCACGGTGTTATGCCCCAGCGCTATGTATTTGACCTCTTTACTCCCGCTTTGCCGGACTCTGCCGACGGAGACCGCCATACCACGCTCCGCATCCCTGTCAAGGCGAGGCTGCGGTCTGTCCTGCTCCTCCCTTAAGATCAAGGGGGTCCTAGGGGCAAACGGCGTGTCGAGGGTGCTCTTAAAGTTCTTGAACGCCGCTTTCACATCCTCTACGTTGACATCCTTCGAGAACCGCACCCAGATCGCCTCCGTATGCCCGTCAAGCACTGGAACTCTATGGCACGACGCCGTCACCTTGAACTCTGCATTCTTAATACGCTCGCTTTCAAGAGTGCCCAGAATTTTCAGGGTCTCGGTTTCCATCTTTTCCTCTTCTCGGCTGATGAACGGGATGACGTTGTCGATGATCGCCATCGAGGGGACGCCCGCGTAGCCAGCACCCGAAACCGCCTGCATCGTCGCCACGTGCACCTCCTCGATCCCGAACTCCATCAGGGGCTTCAGCGTCATGGTCATCATGATCGTCGAGCAGTTAGGGTTCGTCACGATGAAGCCGTCCCAGCCGCGGCGACGACGCTGCACCTCTATGAGGCGAAGATGGTCGGCGTTCACCTCCGGGATGACGAGCGGCACGTCCTCTTCCATCCTGTGGACGGAGACGTTGCTCGTCACCGCATAGCCTGCTTTTGCGCACTCTTTTTCGACGTCCCTCGCAACGTCGCCGGGGAGCGCCGAAAACATGATCTCGACGTCGGCGTTCTTGCTTGCGGCATTCACGTTCTTAACCTCAAGCTCCGCCACGCTTTCCGGAATTGCTCGATCTAAGAACCACTTCGCAGCCTCCCTGTAGGACTTTCCGGCACTCCGCTCTGACGCATAAACCTCCGCTATTTCGAACCAAGGGTGGTCGCGCAACAGGTCTACAAAGCGCTGACCCACACTCCCTGTCGCCCCCAAAATCCCAACTTTGATACGTCGCATACTAACCTAACACTACCACATACTCCTTTTAATATACTGTGCCGCAGAGCTGCTAAGCAGGCAGGACTTTCAAGCCACTCTTCGCCCTTACGACGAGCACGTCGTCGCCCGCTTTCTTCCTGAGGAAAGGTGGCTTCTTTAAGGTCACGGTCTCGTAGCTCTTCGGATCCAATATCTGGATTTCGTCCCCGCTTACCGACATCAACACGGCGCTCTCAGCCCGCTCCCTATTACTGACGAGGCTTGCTCTCCTCACGTCCTCCTCATTCAAGAACACACGGCTTCCCGTGTCCAAATCCAAACCCGTAACGCCACGCTCCACCCGCTCCACCAGAACTACTTTTCCGTCAAGCTCGATGACGTCGCCCCTCAGGAACTTCGGCAGCCTGACCAGAAACGTGACACGATAAACCTCTCTGCCGTCCTTCCTGCCATAGAGCTTTTTGCTCTCAGAAATTTTTCCGCCGAGCGTCTTCACGATACTTTTTGAGATCTTTCTGCCGCCCTCGATGCTGCCGACGTAGAGGTCGATGCCCTCCTTTTTTTGCTCCACCTTAGAAATGAAGTCCCTAGGGCCATTGCCCAGCGCCGAGTAAGCAATTGTCTCGACGCTAATAAGCTCGTCATCGCTCGGCGTCCTCCCGTCAGCTCGCACCTGCACGATGCTCTCGTAGTAGCCGCCTGAAATGCGGCTGCAACGCTTGCACGTCCTCCTCACGAATTTTATCCGCAGCGGACGCCGCTCCTGCAGCTCCATGCCCCTGAAACGCACATTAAGCTTGATGACGGCGTCCGCACCCCACCTCTTAAATTCCTCAATTTCCACGTCCACGCCCCTGAACTCTGCATGCATGCCCTTGGCGGCAGCTTTCAGCCTCCGGCTCACGGCGTCCCGCACTATGCTCTTCAAATCCGCAAGCTCGCCGCTCTCCTTGAAAAATTCGCCGCAATGCTTACAAACCCGTACTTCCAAGTCGGGAAGCTTTATTTTTCCGGCTTCAACTCTGAAAATGCTCAAGACGCACTCCTTGCACAATCCTTCGTACAACTCTTCGGACCGCTTTCCGCAGCCTGCGCAGAACCTGCTCCACCGCCTCTCTGCCACGCTTAAACCATAGGCTCTAATCAGCTAAAACTTTATGGCGGCAGAAGTGGAAATCGGTGGAAAGCTAGTAGGGGTGAGCCTCTCCCGACTGAAGGCGGGAGCTTCACTTTAAGCCTCTCCGCCCCGCCTCCTTGAGGAGCACCGCTCCGGAGTCGGAGCTTCACGACGCGTTCAGGCTGGCTCACGCAGCCCCTAACCAGAGCCTATAGCCCCAGCCTCGTCTTGATATTTCTATTGACTTCAAAGTATAAAAAACTTTTCCCACCCACCTCTCCCAATCCCCTCAAGGGGCTTTCTTAGCGACATTTTGTAATTAAACGATATAGAAATTAAAAACTACCCCACCAAAGTGCTTTGAGGGAAAAGAGCGTTTATCCGAGGGGTTGATTTTTGAGCCACTAAAAGCGGTTGAAAAGTTTAACTCTGAGGGGCGGTAGCATCGGCGATGAGAGGCGGTTTTTGCCGACAATGTCGAGACTCCCAAAAGGGTGCATCTGAAGCTTAGACCTTTCTACTCAGCAATACCTCCCCAGAGGCTTCTGCAAAGTTCAGAGGAGGAGTATTGAGCAACGCGCCGTAGAGGTCGTGGGGGATGTGAAAATTCCGCCATTTCGATGTCATAGCTGCACTGTACAGATGCAGGCATAAAAAAGCGAAATCACAAAGATCGCTTTCCTACATCGATGCGGTAAAACAACGGCTGGACGCTTTCTCCCGTTCCGATACTCGTCCAAAGTGCAGCGTCCGCACACGCACTCTGGCTCCTCTTCATATCCCCCAAAGGCGAAAACTAGGACATCATCTTACTGTCCTTCAGAAGCTTCCCCTTTCTCAACACACTCCAAAAAGGAGTACTTTCCCAATAGAGTCCCCCAACTTCATTCAACAGCCTTCCCTTTGGAATACTTCAGCCTTCCTTTTCGTATCTCTCTTGCTCCAGGGTCATTCCGATTAAAATGTAACGTCCCCTTTAGCCCCCGGATTACTACTTTCGGCGTCCTTCAGAGAGCAACTGAACGAATCCGCACCGCTTCATGCCGCTTTCTCTCTTTCCTCTTTTTCTTTAACTTTCTCATATCTGTAAGTGATAAAAGCCCTCTTAGCCTTATACAAAACTTTTTTCTTATCGTATCCATATTTTTCAGCGAGTTTCTCCAATAATCGCCTCTTGCTGCCGCCCCTTAACTCCAATTCCTCCATTATCTCCTCGAT
>Ga0209411_100009_pt1 | contig 36045 bp, 38 predicted proteins | sample Mar14336cmmetaG_FD_185479 | JGI IMG/M metagenome (GOLD analysis project Ga0209411, IMG submission 185479) | Marine hydrothermal vent microbial communities from Guaymas Basin, Gulf of California to study Microbial Dark Matter (Phase II) - Marker... ... | reverse complement strand
GTCGTGCCCTGCTTCATTTCAATCCCACCTTGGTCTGATTTCTTCGTGCAGATCCCGAATGTTTTTCCGCCGAATCCGATTTCAATCCCACCTTGGTCTGATTTCTTCGGTATGAAGAGCTGCCAGCCAAGGACGTTTTTGCATGCAACATTTCAATCCCACCTTGGTCTGATTTCTTCGAGAGAGTACGCGGCAGCCCTTCATTTCCACATTGCCGATTTCAATCCCACCTTGGTCTGATTTCTTCTGAACTGCCGCCAATACTGCGTGCGGTCTATGCTTAGATTTCAATCCCACCTTGGTCTGATTTCTTCTCTTCTGGGCTTCGTGTGCACGATGAGCGTCCCCATCCCATTTCAATCCCACCTTGGTCTGATTTCTTCAGTTCTCGTCGAAAACATCGGCGTCGGCGGCGACGCATTTCAATCCCACCTTGGTCTGATTTCTTCTAGGACGCCCACCTCTTCGTGAGCGGCGCGTCCACATTTCAATCCCACCTTGGTCTGATTTCTTCCTTCACGTTCGTGCTCTTCTTCCACGGCGTCATCAATTTCAATCCCACCTTGGTCTGATTTCTTCTTTATCGCCGCCAAATAGGCAAAGCTAACATCCTCAGTATTTCAATCCCACCTTGGTCTGATTTCTTCTGGCTCGTTTACAGAGTTGCGAAGATCGAAGCGTGCCTCAAGGATTTCAATCCCACCTTGGTCTGATTTCTTCGCGGCGCGAGCGGGGCGAGCCGTGCCCGTACGGAGATTTCAATCCCACCTTGGTCTGATTTCTTCACGCTTGAGCTTGAGGAGAAGGTGACGCCAGCGTATTTCAATCCCACCTTGGTCTGATTTCTTCGCGATTAGAGGGCGGCACGAACCTCGCTGGCAAGGTCTCATTTCAATCCCACCTTGGTCTGATTTCTTCAGGATTTTCTGGAGCGGTAGCTATTGAAGGAGGTGAGATTTCAATCCCACCTTGGTCTGATTTCTTCTCTGCTTTATCTCGTTGTCATAGTATTTCACTGTCAAGATTTCAATCCCACCTTGGTCTGATTTCTTCCTATTTTCATGGCTTCCTCCTGTCGAACCCAGATTAATTTCAATCCCACCTTGGTCTGATTTCTTCTAGCGAGGAGATAAGGAAGCAGCTTGAGTGTGAAAATTTCAATCCCACCTTGGTCTGATTTCTTCCTCGTTTACGTTCAGGTCGAAGTTACAACTGCGAGATTTCAATCCCACCTTGGTCTGATTTCTTCTCTTTCGTAGAGCAGGCTGCCGCACTTTCCGCACCGCAGCATTTCAATCCCACCTTGGTCTGATTTCTTCTTGAGAATTCAGACAGTAAGAGGCGGCACACGCTTGATTTCAATCCCACCTTGGTCTGATTTCTTCAAGTACACGTTGTCGAGGGTTACGTTTCCGATGTTCATTTCAATCCCACCTTGGTCTGATTTCTTCAACGACCGAAAACGGGGAACCCGTGCGGGCGAAGAGAAATTTCAATCCCACCTTGGTCTGATTTCTTCCAGCAAAAACAACTACGACGAGATGATAAGAGACATTGATTTCAATCCCACCTTGGTCTGATTTCTTCCCTCGATCAACTGCATGTCCGCCATCGCACTCAGAAGCTATTTCAATCCCACCTTGGTCTGATTTCTTCCTCACCGACGAGGGCAAGGAGTACGACGTCGTCTTTTATTTCAATCCCACCTTGGTCTGATTTCTTCTGGCGCTCGCCGCCCTTTTCAGGGATAGGTCGAGCCATTTCAATCCCACCTTGGTCTGATTTCTTCTCGGATGTCCGCTTGGAAGCTTCGTGCGAGTCCCTATTTCAATCCCACCTTGGTCTGATTTCTTCGCGGGCACGTCGCCTTCACGGTGATCGTGCCGGTATTTCAATCCCACCTTGGTCTGATTTCTTCTTGAAAAAGGATGTGAAAATCCTCGTGAAAAACTACGAGATTTCAATCCCACCTTGGTCTGATTTCTTCGAGGGGCGTGCGGAGGGGCGGGCGGCTGCGGCTGATTTCAATCCCACCTTGGTCTGATTTCTTCTCGATGGCGCGCGTGGTCAGCAGGTATTTCGGTCATTTCAATCCCACCTTGGTCTGATTTCTTCTCAACTCTCCCATCTCCGAGAGGAACAAAGACTTGATAATTTCAATCCCACCTTGGTCTGATTTCTTCGGGCTGCCGTCATCGGCTCGGCGGCGGCAGCCCTATTTCAATCCCACCTTGGTCTGATTTCTTCTTCCGCCGTCAGCACACTCCCGCCCAAAAGCCCCATAACGATTTCAATCCCACCTTGGTCTGATTTCTTCCGCTCTGATAACGAAAATCAGCCACGAGTTCGCCGATTTCAATCCCACCTTGGTCTGATTTCTTCCTCGTTGAGGAGTTTTACAAGTTCGTGCGATTTTGAATTTCAATCCCACCTTGGTCTGATTTCTTCACGTTGATGTAGAGTTCGTCGCCCAAGAGTGCATCGATTTCAATCCCACCTTGGTCTGATTTCTTCGCCCGACGCCGCCTTCGACTCGATTTGAATGACGCTGCATTTCAATCCCACCTTGGTCTGATTTCTTCGTGGAGTTGGTAGGGGACAGAAGGGTGCAGCCGACGGCATTTCAATCCCACCTTGGTCTGATTTCTTCAGGCACGTCTCCTTTGTCCGCGCCCGATTCAGGGTTGCGGGGCGGCTCCATATAAGACTTACGATCTCGGATCGGTGATTCTCGCCTCCTTATATAAAGAATCCAGACTTGCCATGCGGGGCTTTTTTCATGTTTACAGACTTCTCGTGCGGTTTTTAGGGCGGAAGCCATATTTTCAGGGAGGTGTCGGCGTGCGCCGCTTCTCCTTCCCCCTTGGGGCGTTTTTCCGCCGAGCTCCTTCACACCTTCGGCGATCATCGTGTTACCGCCGCCACGATCCCAGATGCCGTCTCCGCAAACATCTCGTAAATCCACAAACTCTAAGCGATTAATCTCGAAAAATAACGGCTTTGCGCAGGCGCTCGACTCTGCTTTGTTACTTGTTCGTTACAACTTAACGAGCTTCACGTCGGAGATGCCGTCGACGGTCTTCACTTTCTCAAGGACATCCTCGCTTACTGGATTATCGACGTTAAGCACCATGACCGCCCGTCCTCCGATTTTTTCCCTGCCGACTTGCATCGCTGCGATGTTAATCCCGTGGTCGCCGAGGATGACGCCAACCGGTCCTATGACTCGCGGCTTGTCGATGTAGGAGCAGATGAGCATGTAGCCTGAAGGCACAGCGTCCACTCTATAGCCGTCTATTTTCACAATTCTCAGATCATTTTTTCCGAAGACCGTGCCCGCAACTGTTCTCTCCACCTTATCTGTCTTCACAGTAATTCCGATGAGTGATGAGAAGTTCTCAGCATCCTCCGTCTTGGTTTCAGTCACCCTGATGCCCATTTTCCTTGCGATAAGCTGCGCATTCACGTAGTTGACGTCGGCGAACTGTGAAAGGAAGCCCTTGAGCATCGCAATCCCGATGAGCCTCGTGTCTTTAGTCGCAACTTCGCCTTGGTATGAAATGTCAACACTTTCTATCCGCCCTGAGATTATCTGCGCCGTAAATTTCCCAAGACGCTCTGCTAGCGTTAAGAAAGGTCTTATAGCGTCGAGAATCTCTGCCGGCACGTAAACAAGGTTCACAGCGTTCTTCACGGGTTCGCCTCGCAACGCCCTCTGCACCTCCTCAGCTATGACGACCGCAACGCTCCTTTGAGCCTCTTCCGTCGAAGCTCCAAGATGCGGCGTCACAATTACCTCCTCAAGCTTTAAAAGCTCGTTGTCTCTTGGCGGCTCTTTCTCGAAGACATCGATGGCAGCACCGGCGACCTTTCCACTTTTTATCGCGCGCACGAGCGCCGCCTCATCAATTACCCCGCCGCGAGCCGTGTTTATTATGCGGACGCCATCTTTCATCATCTCAAATTCTCTGTCGCTGATCATGTGATACGTCTCGTTGGTTAGCGGCACGTGCACCGTCAGAAAGTCCGCTGTCCTGATGACCTCATCGAAGGGCAGCAGCGAGGCGCCGAGCTCCTTCGCGCGCTCCTGTGAGACATAAGGGTCGTAGGCAACGACTTTCATCCCAAGACCTAGCGCCATCCTTGCAACCTCTGCCCCTATCCTACCGAGTCCAATAATGCCAAGCGTCTTACCACGCACCTCGACGCCCATGTATTTTCGGCGGTCCCACTCTCCTGCCTTGAGCGACTTATTTGCTTGCGGAATTTTCCTCGCAAGGCTCAGGAGAAGTGCGACCGTGTGTTCTGCCGCCGAAATAGTGTTCGCCTCCGGAGCGTTGATCACGAGCACACCGTACTCGGTCGCCGCTTCTACATCTATGTTATCGACGCCGACGCCCGCTCTGCCGATGACCTTCAGCTTTCTTCCAGCTTCTATGATTTTGCGAGTCACTTGCGTCCCGCTGCGCACGATGAGCGCATCGTAGTCCCTAATTTTCTCCGCCAGCTCGCCTTCGCCGAGCCTAAGCGCGATGTCCACCTCCGCAAACTCCCGCAACCTCTTTAAACCCTCCTCGGAAATCGGGTCCGTAACGAGTATCTTTGGCTTCCCTTGCTCGCTCGTGCCGGTCATCTCGACCACATTTGCATCGATGTGATTTTAAGAGTTAAGGCTTCTTCACTTAGCATTCTGAACCAGCGGGCATGTCCCCAGCCTGATGAGGCGTATCTTGCTTGCGTTAAGCATTAGGTTGCCCCGTTTATATCAAGTTATACTGCCCTTATAATGTCGACGAACGGCGTGCCGAACTACTTGAGCTATTCTGCCGTTTTAAAGACGCGGGATTTGTACCCGTGTTCGTTTTGACTCACGCGTAATAGCCTCAGCGTCTACGTAGAGCGTCCATCCTTGGCATAAACGAAAAGCCCGTCAGCTTGTTCCAGCTTCTCCTAGACAAGCCCTTTGCGGCATGAAGAACATGTCGCGGAGCTCTTAGAACATTTGCTGAACTGCCAACAGGTGAATCCTGACCTGTCAAACTTTACAGCAAACAAAGAAGATTAATAGTAAGGTGGTTGGTGTGTTCTACGAAGCGATACTGGATGTCAAAGCGAGGGAAGTTATAGACTCGCGTGGGAATCCCACAGTAGAAGTCGATGTCATCACCGAAAGCGGCTTCGGACGGGCGATAGTACCTTCCGGCGCCTCTAAAGGCAAGAACGAGGCTCTAGAGCTACGTGATGGAGACGAGCGTTTCGGCGGGAGGGGCGTGCTGAGAGCGGTCAAAAACGTGAATACCATCATAAAAAGCGAGATCGTGGGCATGAACGTGTTCAATCAGCGTGAGCTTGACGAGACTTTAAAGAGCCTCGACGGCACGCCGAACAAGTCGAGCCTCGGCGCGAACGCGATACTCGGCGTCTCGCTCGCGGCGTGCAAGGCGGCTGCCGACGCCCTCGCCGCCCCTCTGTACCGGTATTTGGGCGGAGTCGCCTCCTACACGCTGCCGACGCCGATGATGAACGTGCTCAACGGCGGTCGCCATGCGGGGAACGAGCTGAGCATCCAAGAGTTCCTGATCATCCCGATGGGCGAGAGCTTCAGGGAGGCTCTGAGGATGGGCGTCGAGGTGTATCACGAGCTGAAAAGGGTTTTGAGGGAGAAGTACGGGGTGCTCGCGACGAACGTCGGCGACGAAGGCGGCTATGCGCCGCCGATGCGGGAGACGAGGGAGGCGCTCGACGCTCTGATCGAGGCGATCGAAGCTGCGGGCTACGACGCCGGCGGCAGGGGCGCGAACGCCGTGAACTTGGGGCTGGATGCGGCGGCGTCCTCCTTCTATGATGAGCGTCGTGGCGTCTACACGGTGGACGGCGCCGAGATGGACGAGGGCGAGCTTCTCGAATTCTACGTCGAGCTCGTGAAGACTTATCCCATAATCTCGATAGAGGACCCGTTCTGGGAGGAGGCTTTTGAGAGCTTTGCGGAGTTCACGAGGCGGCTGGACATCATCGTCGTGGGCGACGACCTTTTCGTGACGAACCCGCAGCGCATCGCCGATGGCATAAGGGTGGGGGCGGCGAACGCCCTGCTTCTGAAGCTCAACCAGATAGGGACCGTCTCCGAGGCGCTGGAGGCTGCGAGGCTCGCCGCCGCAAACCGCTATAAGATCGTGGTGAGCCACCGCTCCGGCGAGACCGAGGACACGAGCATCGCCGACCTCGCAGTGGCGCTGAACGCCGAACTCATAAAAACGGGGGCGCCCGCAAGGGGCGAGCGCACCGCCAAGTACAACCAGCTGCTCCGCATCGAAGAAGAACTCGGCGACGCCGCAAAGTACGAGCCGGAAAGACTGTTCCGGTGATGGAAAGCTCGGATCACGCCGCAACGTCACGCTCTGCCACGCCCTGTCAGCAGCTCCCGCAGCGGCGTCAGGTCTGCGGAGTAGAAGTGGATGTGGGTGTAGCCCGCAAGCGTGTTGTGCGCGAGGGCGCCGTCGTAGCCGTCCTTGATCCCCTTGCCGTCCACCCTGAAGGCGAACTTCACGTCGTCATCCGGCAGGGCGTAGCTGTAGTGGAACTCGTGCCCCCTGAAGCTCCCTGCGAAGAACGGGTTTCGGGCGACGACCTCGCCACGCACGTAGCTCAGGGCTTGCAGCCGCCTCGTGAACACAACGTCGATGTCGAGAACGCCCGCCATCCTCTTAACCTTCCCGTCGATCTCGATCCCTCTTGAGAGGAGCATCAGCCCGCCGCACTCCGCATATATCGGCTTCTCCTCCAGTGCTTCCCTGTGGATGAAGCGTGCGAACCCGCTCAGGTCGTAAAGTTCGGGGTAGCCGCCGCCGATGTAGTAGAGATCGCACTCCGCCGATGCCGAGGCATGCTCGCCCCTGAGCGGCGAGAAGAAGACGAGCTCCCCGAAGCGTGAGAGCGTCCGCAGGTTGTCCCTGTAGTAGAAGGCGAAGGCTTCGTCGAAGGGGACGCCGATCCTCATACCGACCTCCGTGTCGCCGCCGTCGCCGTCTTCAGCCGAGGCTGAAAGTTCACCCCCAAAGTCCATCTCCGACAGCTCAAGAATCCTATCAATGTCGATGAACTCCTCCCCTATTTCCGCGAGGGTTCTCCAGTCTTTTTGACGCTCCATCCCTAAGTGCAAGCCGAGGTGCCTGCTCTCGATTTCCAATTCCTCCCTTTTCGGAAGTATGCCGAGAACGTCATGACCACGGGCGGAGAAGGTGCGGCGGAGCTTCTCGTGGAATGCGGTGCCGCCGTTGAAAATCACGCCCACGACGTCCAGCTCACGATCGAAGTTTTTATAGCCCTCATACATGGCTAGGGCGGACAGGGAGAGTCCCCTCGCATCGATCACTAGGATCACAGGCAGCCCCAAGATTTTAGCAATGTGCGCCGTGGAGGAGAGAGTAGTGAGCCTGTACCCGTCGAAAAGCCCCATCGCCCCCTCCACGACCCCGACGTCCTTCCCCCACATCCACCGCAAAAACGACTTTTTGACGCCGGCTTCCCCCATCATGAAGGCATCGAGGTTGACCGCCCACCCGCAGAAGGCGTAGTGCGTCGGGTCTATGAAGTCCGGACCGACCTTGAACGGCTGCACCTCGTAGCCACGCCGCTTCAGAGCCGCAGCTATGCACATCGCAACCACGGTCTTCCCGACGCCGCTGTGCGTCCCGGCTACGACGAAGGCGTGCGTGCTCCGGGCACGAGACTCACGAGGCACGCCTCTCACCCCCCTCCCCGCTCTCTGGCTCTCTCCTCTCCCCTCTCCTCTCCGCCCGTTCCGCCGCAGCCAGCCGCCACAACACTACTTCAACTAGCTTGCCAAAAGACAAAAAGTTTTAAGTAAGACCGCTTTACTTAAGTTCGGGTGGTTTGATGCACATCATGGAAGGGTTCCTCCCGCCGGGCTGGTGTGCGTTCTGGTACGTGTTCGCGCTGCCGGTCGTGGCTTACGGCGCGTATAAGGCGAAGAAAAGGGTCGAAGGGGACCCCTCGGCGAAGCCGCTCCTCGCAGTCGCCGCCGCCTTCGTCTTCCTGCTGTCGGCGTTGAAGCTCCCGTCGGTGACGGGGAGCTGCTCGCACCCCACCGGCACGGGCGTCGCGGTCGTCCTCTTCGGACCCTCGATAACGGCGTTCCTCTCCTCCATCGTCCTCCTCTTCCAAGCGCTGCTGCTGGCTCACGGCGGGATAACGACGCTCGGGGCGAACACGGCTTCGATGGGCATCATCGGTCCGCTCTGCGGCTGGCTCGTGTACTTGGCGCTCAAAGATCGGACTCGGCTGGAGGTTTCCGTCTTCTCGGCGGCGGCGGTCGCCGACCTGATGACCTATGTGGTCACGTCCTTCCAGCTCGCCCTTGCGTTCCCCGGGGAGAGCCTGCTCAGGACCGCAGCGATCTTCATGGGCATCTTCGCCGTCACGCAAGTCCCGCTCGCAATCGCTGAGGGCGTCCTTGCCGCCTACCTCATGAGGTACCTCGTGAAGTACGTCGCTCTCCCCACACCAAGGGAGGTGGTGGCATGAGACGCTCCCGTTTGCCGTCGGCGCTCTTTGTTTTGCTCATCGTGCTCGCCGTGTTCTGGGCGACAAAAGCGGCTGCCTCGGAGTGGGCGGGCACCGATGAGCAGGCTGAGGAGGTCATAAGCGAGCTCAATCCGGACTACGAGCCGTGGTTCTCGCCCGTCTGGGAGCCGCCGAGCGGAGAGATCGAGAGCCTGCTCTTCAGCCTCCAAGCGGCGGTCGGAGCCTTCGTCCTCGGCTACGTCATCGGACGCTTCAAGGGGAAGGAGCATGCTCCGGCATGAGCGCTTCGAGCTGGAGCCGGTCGTCGCAAGAAGGGTCGTCGAGGGCGACGTGAACGTCTACTTCTCCCTTTTTTCCCTCATCGTCACGGTGATTAGCTCGAAATGGGCGGTTCACGCCCTCTCCTTGGCGATCTTCGCCTCCCTTTGCATTTACGCCAACTGGCAAGCCTTCCTGCACCTGTTGAAGGTGCCCCTGGCGTTTCTCGTTCCGAGCGCCGCCGTCCTGTGCCTCGTCTCGGGCGCCGCCGTCGCCGCAGGCGTCGCCCTGCGGGCAATCTCCGCCACCACCGTCCTCTTCTACCTCGTGATGACCTCCCCGCTCCCGGAGGTCTTCTCCGCCCTCAAAAAGCTCAGGCTCCCCGGCTTCATCGTCGAGATCTGCATGCTCGTCTACAGAGCGATTCAGGTGCTCTATGAGGAGCTTGAGCGTTTGGAGGCGGCTGCTGATGCAAGGCTCGGCTTCTCAAGCAGAAAAGCCGTGCTCCGCACCGCCACCTTCCTATCATACTCCCTCTTCCTCAAATCTTTGAGGAGAGCCGACATCATGAACAAGGCGATGGAGGCGAGGTGTTATCGTGGAGAGATGCCGACGTTCAGCAGGAAGCCGAGGAATGTCCATCTTGCGGCTCTGCTGAGTGCATTACTCCTTGCGGGGTGGCTGGTATGATGGAGTGCAGAGACGTCTGGTACAGGTATCCAAGCGGGGTGGAGGCGTTGAGAGGCGTCAACCTGCGGGTCGAAGACGGGGAGGTCAAAATCCTGCTCGGGCGTAACGGCGCCGGGAAGACGACGCTGATGCTGACGCTGAACGGCTTGCTGAAGCCCCAGCGTGGCGAGGTCGTCATCGACGGCAGGAGGGTCGAGTACGACAGGCGGAGCCTGCGATGGTTGCGGAGGCGGGTGGGCTATGTCTTTCAGAACCCTGACGACCAGATAGTTGCGCCGACGGTCTTCCAAGACGTCGCCTTCGGCTTGAAGAACCTCGGCTTCGACGACGGAGAGATAAAAAGGCGTGTTGGGGAGATTTTGAGGGAGCTTGAGCTTCAGGGCTACGAGGGGCGGCTGTGCAGCACGCTGAGCGGCGGCGAGAAGAGGCGGGTGGCGCTCGCAGGCGTCCTCGTCATGGAACCAAGGTACCTGCTGCTGGACGAGCCGAGCGCCGGGCTCGACGGCGTCGGCTTCAAAAGCCTCGTCAGCCTCATCCAGAGGCTAAAAGCACGTGGGAAGACGCTCTTGATTTCGACCCACGACCTGGAGCTTGCGATGGCGGTCGGGGACAGCTTTGCGGTGATGAACGGCGGCAGGATCGTGCACGAGGGGGAGATAAATGCGGAGATCGCCGAGAAATATGGATTGAGATTCGGTTGTTTCAGGGGGTGATGGCGTGGACCTCGGGATTCCGGCGGCGGTGAGCATCGCCATCGTCCATTCCTTAGCGCCGGACCATTACCTGCCATTTACCATCTTCGGGAGGTTGAAGAACTGGGGCGCCGCCAGAACGCTCCTCTTTTCGGGACTCGCAGGCTTGCTCCACGTCGGAACTTCGGCGGCGCTCGGAGTCGCACTGCTCGCCGGAGTGGACCTTCTCGGCTGCGCCGAGCTCATCGAAAAGACGGCTTCGTGGCTCCTTATCGCCTTTGGGCTCATTTACGCCTTAGTTTCGCTGCTCAGGCGGCATCATCACCCGCACCCTTCCTCGCTCGCCGCCCTACTGCTTATTCTCGGTCTGTCGCCCTGCATCCCGCTCGTGCCCCTAATACTCGTGGCTGAGAGCGTCGCCGCCGTCATCGCGTCGTTCGGCGTCGCCACCGTCGCCACGATACTCATGCTGACGTACCTATCATTCAAGGCGTTCAAGCCGCCGGAAGCCCTGCGGGGCAGGGAGGACTTCGCAGCCGGGATGCTCGTGGCGGCGGTCGGCTTTACAACCCGCATTCTGGGGATGAGGCATGAAGGAGACAAAAGAGGAGGTTATAGGGGTGGTGTTCTCGAAGCTCAAGCCTGAACGCACGGAGGTGTTCGCCGACGTGGGCTGCGGCAGCGGCGCGGTTTCACGCTTCTTCTCGAGGTACGTCTCAAAAGTCTACGCCGTTGACCAAGATCCGAGGGCGGTGGAGGCGGCGAGACGAACGCTGAGGAACGCTGGGAACGTCGAGGTCGTCCTTTCGAGCGGTTTGGACTTCCTTAAGGATCGCCGGTACGGATACGACATCGTGTTCTTCGGGGGGACGAAGGGAATCGAGAAGATGTTAGAGGTTGCCGCCGTGAGGGCGAAAAGGGTGGCGGTGAACGCTGCGAGGCTCGAAGTGGCGGCGAACGTCGTCCGCAGGATGAGGGAGCTGGGGATTTTCAGGGAGGCGTTGGCGGTGAACGTTGCGAGGGGCTACGAGCTTGCGGGCGGGACCGCATTCAAGCCCCTGAACCCCGTCTTCGTGATCTATGGTGAGTGCGATGCTCTACGGCGTGGGGCTGGGTCCGGGAGATAAGGAGTTGCTGACGCTGAGAGCCTTGCGGGTGATAAAGGAGGCGGACGAGGTGATAGTGCCGGGGATGCGGGCTTACAGCTTGGTCGCAGACATCCGGGAGCCGAGGGTCGTGGAGTTCCCGATGGGCGGCGCCGTCGCTGCGAAGAAGCTCGGCGAGGAGCTGGCAGAGAGGTGCGAGAGCGAGGACGTGGCGTTCTGCTGCCTCGGCGACCCCCTTTTGTATTCGACGTTTCATGATACCGCCGCAGAAGTGCTTAAGAGAAACCCAAAGGTGGAAGTGAGGATAATCCCCGGGGTCACGAGCTTCTCGGCGGCTCTAGCCGAGCTCGGCGTCTTCGTGGACTCGTCGCTGCTCGTCACCACGGCGGACTTCGAGGACGCCGATGTCGTGGTCGTGCTGAAGGCGACGAGACCCCGGGACATCGAGGAGCGGTTGAGGAAGAAGGGCTATAAGAGGTTCATGCTGGTGGAAAAGCTGTTCATGGAGGGCGCACGTGTGCTGCGCGGAGAGATGCCGGAGCGGGCGAGCTACTTCAGCATCGTGGTCGCCCTCAGGGGGTGAGACGCATCGCAAACGTCTACTTCGTGGGCTTCGGACCCGGCGACCCCGAGCTGCTGACGCTCCGTGGCTACCGCCTGCTCAAAGCCGCAGACCTCATAATATACCCGGGCTCGATCATCGAGGAGAGCTTTCTGAGGGGATTTGAGGGGGAGAAGATAAACAGCCACGGGATGAAGCTTGAGGACATCGTCGGCATCATCGAGGACGCCGTGAGGGGCGGGAAGCGGGTGGTGAGGCTGCAGAGCGGCGACCCCAGCATATACGGGGCGCTCGGCGAGCAGATAGAGGAGCTGGAGCGGCGTGGCATAAGCTGCGCGGTGGTTCCCGGCGTGAGCAGCGTCTTCGCATCCGCCGCCGCGATAAAAAAGGAGCTCACGACGCCGACAAGCCCCGGCGTCATCATAACCAGACCGGCGGGGCGGACGCTTGCCGAGGACCATCTCGACGTCCTTGCGGCGACGCCTCTCACGCTTGTGATCCTACTGGGTGCCGACAGGATAGATTACATTGCGGAGAAGGTCGGGCGTGTCAGGGGCTTCGAGGAGCCGTGCGCCGTCGTCTATCACGCTTCGAGAGCCGACGAGACCGTCGTGCTCGGAAGCCTCGGCGACATCGCCGAGAAGGTGAGGCGGCGGGGAATCTCGAAGACCGCAACGATCATCATCGGAAGCGCCGTCGAAGGATACGAAGGGAGGTCGAGAGTATACGGGTAGCGGTGTTGGGCTTCGGCAAGGACGTTGAAACCCTGCGGCGGCTCGCAGAGTGCCTCGGTGCGGAGGTCGTCATCTACGAGCGGGGCGTATGGGGACGTCTGCTCGACTACGACTGCATCGTCGCATACATGCCCGCTGCGATCGTGATCCGGGGGCTGTGCCCGCACCTGCGGAGCAAATGGGAGGACCCGGCGGTGGTCGTCGTGGACAAGCCGCTGCGCCACGCCATCCCGATACTCGGCGCTCACCACGGCGGGAATGAGGTTGCGAGGCGGCTTCAGGAGAGCCTCGGCGTCACGCCGGTGATCACGACGGCGCTGGACTTCAGCGAGGGGCTCAGCGTCGGCGTGGGCTTCAGGAGGGGCGTGCGTAAGGACGAGATCGTCGAGGCGGTGCGGGCGGCGTTACAGGAGCTGGGCGCGGAGCTTAAGGACATCAGAGTTCTCGCCACCGTTGAGGATAAGCGGCGGAGCGCCGCAATCATCGAGGTTGCGGACGAGCTCAAACGCCCGCTCATCTTCGTGAGCAGGGAGGAGATAAACAGGATGGACGTGCGGGCGACGAAGGCGGAAATCATCGGCGTGAGGAGCGTTGCGGAGGCTTGTGCGATCTACGCCTCCCGCCACCGGCGGCTCATCCTCCCGAAGAGGGTTTACGGGGGTGTGACGGTTGCGGTCGCGAGGTAAGCTTTACGTCGTCGGCATCGGTCCGGGCGACCCCGAACTGCTGACGGTCAGGGCTGTGAACGCCATAAGGGCGTCGGAATACGTGCTGGGGCACAGGAGCTACGTTGAGAGGATCAAGGGGCTTCTCGACGGGAAGAAGGTGGTCACGAGCGGGATGGGGAGTGAGGTTGAGAGGGTGCGGCTTGCGGTCGAGCTTGCGAGCCGCAGCACCGTCTCGCTCGTCAGCGGCGGCGACCCGAACATCTACGGCATGGCGCCGCTCGTCGAGGAGTACGTGCTGCGCACCGGCGCCCGCATCGAGTACGAGGTCGTGCCCGGCGTCACGGCGCTCTCAGCGGCGGCGCCGCTCCTCGGCGCCCCGATAAGCGGCGACCACGCCGCCGTCAGCCTCAGCGACCTCCTCGTGCCCTGGGAGAAAATAGAGAGGCGGCTCAGGAACGCCCTGCGTGGGGACTTCGTTGTCGTCATTTACAATCCGTCCAGCAGGAGGAGGAAGAACAATCTCGTGAGGGCGATGAATATCATCCTTGAGGAGAGGGGCAATGTTTTCGTGGGCGTCGTGAGGAATGCGACGAGGAGCGGCGAGGAATTTTGGATTACCACGCCCTCCGAGATCATCAAAAACCCGGATCGCATAGACATGAGCACCATCCTGTTCGTGTCGAATTCCGAGAGCGTCGTGGGCGTTGTGGCTGGGAAGAAAAGGCTCCTGACACCCCGTGGCTACCGAGTGGGTGATGGGCTTGATGGGAGCTAAGACGCCTGAGGGCTTCAGGATTGCACGTCGTAGTTTGGAGTTCGTCAGGAGGTTCGTCCCCGGCGACGGGCTGGAGGACGAGGTGCTGAGGCGGTGCATCGCCGCCACGGGCGACCCCTCGGTGAAGGACATCATCGTCTTTAAGGGCGACGTGCAGGACGGGGTCGAGGCGCTGAGGCGTCGCTGCAGGATAATCGTGGACGTGAAGATGGTGAAGGCGGGTTTGCGCCGCCCGTCGGTGGCGGCGGTCGAGTTCTGCGCCGGCGACGAGGATTCGGCGACGGCGAGGGCGACGAGGGTGGCTTCCGGCTTCCGCAGGATCAAAGAGGCGGTGCGCGGCAGCTTCGTCGCCATCGGCAACTCGCCGTCAGCCGCAATGGCGCTCTGCGAGGTCGCCGAAGCCGGATACGAGCCCGTGTTCGTGGTGGCGACGCCGGTGGGCTTCGTGAACGCCGCAGAGGCGAAAGAGCGGATAAGGCGGCTTGACATCCCTTCCATAACGACGGTCGGCAGCAGGGGCGGGAGCGCGGTGTGCGTGGCGATCGTTAATTGCCTGATCGAGCATGCTGAGCGACCCCATTGAGCTGTATTCGTATCCGGAGGCGTGGGTGGAAAGGGCAAAGCTTCAGGGGTACGACGTAGATGCGATGATCAAGAGCGGACTCTACATTTTGACGGCGGACGGCTGGCTGAGGCGGGGGATCACGACCGGCACGACGGCGTCCGCCGCGGTGGCGGCGGCTGTAGCATCGAGGCGGGGCGGCGGCGTCGAGCACGTCGAGGTGCGGACGCCCGTCGGCTTGAAAGTCTCCGTACGTGCGCATGCGGAGGGCGGCGTGGCTCTTGCGAGGAAATTTGCGGGCGACCACGAGGGCGACGTCACGGACGGCATCGTCTTCAGAGCAAAGCTCCGTGACGACGACGAGGGCGTCATTTTCGGGAGGGGCATCGGGACGTGGCGGGACGGCAGGAAGGCGGTGAGTGCCTCAGCCTTCAGGCAAATATCCGAGAACTTCGAGGCTTTCGCCGCCGAGTACGGGTACGAGGGGGGCGTCGAGGTCGAGGCGGTGGGCGGCGAGGCAGTTGCTGAAAGGACGAAAAACGAGGAGGTGGGCGTTTTCGGCGGGATTTCCGTCTTGGGAACGACGGGCTTCGTGGAGCCGTGGTGCGAGCGGCTGCTGAGAACAAAGATCGAAATCGCAAGACAATACCCGAAGATTGCGGTCACCACCGGGCGGAGCAGCTGGAAGTTCGCCCTCAGGAGGCTTCGGGGGTACCAGCCGTTCGTCTTCGGCGTATACATTGAGCACGTCCTGCGGGCGTACGAGGGCGCCGTCGTGATCGTGGGGAAGCCGGGGCTCCTCCGCCGGTGGGCGGGGTGCCGGGACGCCGCAGTCATTCTGAAAAAGGCACGAAGCATTAACGACGGCGTCGAAGAGGTCATCGTGGTGGGGGATTAGATGCTCCACGTCGTGGGCGTTGGGATATGCAGGGGGCAGATCACGAGGCGTGCCGCAGAGATAATAAGGCGAGCGGACGTGATTTTCGGGAGCAGAAGGGCGTTCGGGCTCGCCGAGGAGCTCGTGAGGGGCGAGAAGGTCATTATCAGCTCCTTCACCGCCGACGTCTATCGGGAGATAGAGAGGCTTTCAGAGAGGAAGGAGGTCGTCGTCCTCTCCACCGGCGACCCCATGGTCTCAGGGCTCGGCACGAAGTTCCGGGAGTGCCACGTGGAGCCCGGAATTTCCAGCGTACAAGAGGCTCTTGCGAGGCTCCGCCGTGACCTCTGCGAGGTTGCCGTCGTGGACGCGCACGGGCGTCGTCTCGGCGAAGAAGACCTCGAACTCCTCAAGCACCGGCACCTCCTCATCCTCGCCGACAAAAACTTCGACCTGCGCCTCCTCAGAGGTAGGAGGGTCGTCATCCTCGAAAATCTCTGCGGAGAGGAGAGAATAAGAAAGGGAAACGCGGAGACGCTCGAAGTGCGTTCGGACTACACGATCATCTTCGTCGAGCGAGCTGATTTTTAAACCGGCGGCGAACGTAAGAGCATGAGCCACCTCCCGAAGCTCAGGCTGAGAATGAGAAGGCTCCGCCGCACCCCGAAGATAAGAAGCATGGTCCGGGAGACGAACGTCTCGACGAGCGACCTCGTATACCCAATCTTCGTCGACGAGAACATAAAAGAGCGGCGGGAGATAAGGTCGATGCCGGGGCAGTTCCGAATCCCGCTCGATGACGTTGCGGACGAGGTCAAGGAGGCGGCGGAGTTAGGAATCCCCGCAGTCATACTCTTCGGCATACCATCCCGCAAGGATGAGCGTGGGAGCTCCGCATACGACGAAAATGGCGTCGTCCAGACCGCAGTCCGCAGCATAAAGAAGGAGCTGGGCGATGACATCTGCGTGATAACGGACGTGTGCCTCTGCGAGTACACGACGCACGGGCACTGCGGCGTCGTCGACCCGAAGACCCGCAGGATAAAAAACGACGAGACCCTCGAACTGCTGGCGAAGACGGCGGTGAGCCACGCGGAAGCCGGCGCGGACATCGTCGCCCCGTCCGCCATGATGGACGGGATGGTCGCCGCCATCAGAGACTCCTTGGACAGAGAGGGCTTCGAAGACGTTTTGATAATGTCGTACGCTGCGAAGTTCGCCTCCAGCTTCTATGCTCCGTTCAGAGAGGCAGTGGACTCCGCCCCGAGCTTCGGCGACCGCAGCACGTACCAAATGGACTTTGCGAACGCCCTCGAAGCGCTGAGAGAGGTCGAGCTCGACTTGAAAGAAGGAGCGGACATCGTGATGGTGAAGCCCGCAATGTGCTACCTCGACGTTCTCTACAGAGTAAAGGAGAAGTTCGGCGTCCCGACCGCCGCTTTTAACGTCAGCGGCGAATACGCAATGATAAAGGCGGCGGCGGCAAACGGCTGGCTCGAAGAGCAGAAAGTCGTATTAGAAGTGCTGACGTGCATTAAAAGGGCTGGTGCCGACCTCATACTCACATATTTCGCGAAGGACGTAGCGAAAATGCTAAAAGGATACTCTGAGCCAAAGTAAGTCCTATTAAGGCCGCTTTTTGAAGCACTAGCACGGTCGAGCAGTTTTTATTTTTCCCTAAGAGGTGTGGGACTACAAAATCGGCGCCTACCGAGTACTGGAGAAGTATTTAAAGGACAGAAAAGGACGGATCTTATCCTTGGACGAGATAGAGCGCTACAGGAAGATTGTAGAGGCGATTAGCAGAACGATTGAAGTGCAAAAGAGGATTGATGATGTCTTTAGAAGAGGCGGTAAGAAGGGAGGCAATAAAGAGGAGCGTCGAACGTGCTATCGCTGGGAAAAAGCTTGAGGACAAACTCAGAGACTTTATAAGAGGTTGGGAAAGTGTAATAGATGATGTCAAAAACGAACCTAGTGGAATTGACGACAATGGTGCTAAAAAAGTACGGCTACGTTTTCAACTAGAAAAGAACGAGTTACTACTCGGAGAGATCGTGTTCTCCATAAGGCGCTGTGATGACTTATGGAGGAGGGTTGACGGCTTGGAACGCGACCTTATAGTAGCGTTAGCGCTTGCGAGGGCGAGATACAAGGTTAAAATGACTTCAGGAATAGTTTCGTTCATCTTGCTGGCAATCATGTTATTGATTGTAGTCCTGCTGAAGCTGTACTTTTGACGCCGGTAAATTCCGAGCGTCAGGATAAGATTATATCAAGAAGTCTCCCAATCAGGGACGATGGAAAAAATAATGGTCATGGGTGCCGGCGCCCTTGGAAGCCTCTTCGGCGGACTCGTCGCAAACGCCGGATACGACGTCACGCTTGTAGCCCGTGAGTGGCACGTCGCCGCCATCAGAAAGCATGGGCTCAGAATTTCGGGACTTACTGAAATCACGGTCGACGTGAAAGCCGTGACGTCGCCAGAAGCCGCAGAACCTCCGGACATCGTCCTCTTCACCGTGAAGTCCTACGACACGGAAACCGCCGCAAAACAGCTCAAACCCTGTATTCACGAGGAGACGGCGGTCGTCAGCCTGCAGAACGGTCTGGGTAACGAGGAGCGACTCTCCGAGATATTGGGTGCGGAGCACGTCCTTGGCGGTGTCACATCGTACGGCGCCCTTTTAAAGGAGCCAGGGCATGTTGCCCATACGGGCGTTGGTGATACTTTCATAGGAGAGCTCGACGGCGAGATTTCAAAGCGCGCACTGCGAATCTGCGAGATTCTCAACGACGGCGGCATAAAGGCGGAGGCTGTCGCGGACGTGCGTAAGAAAATCTGGGAGAAGCTCATCGTCAACGCCGCGATAAATCCTATAACTGCAATCGCTCGCGTTAGGAACGAGGGGTTGTTGCACGGCGAGCTGAGATGGTTGATGGAAGCCACTGCTCGTGAGGCGGCATCCGTTGCAAGGTGCGCTGGCGTGAATATCGACGTGGAAGCCGCCGTCAAAAAGGCTGTGGAAGTGGCGACTAAAACCGGAAAAAACGAATCTTCCATGCTTCAGGACATCAAACGCGGGAAACGAACCGAAATAGATGCGATAAGTGGCGAAATCGTGAAGCTCGCTGAGAAGTTTGGTATGGAGGCGCCCATAAACAAAACGCTGCACGCTTTAGTCAAAAATATGAAATACCAAGCCTAGCCTCGGCGTCTCGCTCCATTAGTCGTTGTTTACAGATTCGTCGGACTTCGCTCATCGCAGCTCAGAGCCCCCTACTCATCACAAATTTTAAGGTATGGATGATGAAAAGAGGGATGTGATGGCTCGTAGTGACTACTTTGAGGAGCTGGAGAGGCTCAAAAGGGATACGCTGCGGATGGGCGAGCTTGCAAAGCAAGCGGCAGAGAACGCCGTAAAGGCGCTGGTCAAGAGGAATGCTGAGCTTGCTTCTGAAATCATAAGGGGCAACATCGCGATAGATGAGCTGGAATTTGACATTGAAAATAGGTGCATGAAGCTTCTTGCATTACAGCACCCTCTTGCCTCCGATCTGAGGACCATCGGGACGATCTTAAAGATAATAACCGACCTCGACAGGATAAGCGACCTCGCTGGCGACATCGCGAATATCGTCCTGAAAATCGCGGACGAGCCGTTTGTGAAGCCACTTATCGACATCCCAAGGATGTCGGAGACTGCGCAGGGAATGATCGAAGACTGCCTCCATGCATTCTCCACGGGTGATATTAAGAACCTGATGAACTTTTCCGAGCGTGACGACCTGGTAGATGCATTATGCGACCAAGTGCGGCGCGAGCTCATCACGATAATGATAGAAAATCCTCGCACGATAAGGAACGCCAGCCATCTACTTTTTGTCGCTCTCCATCTTGAAAGAATTGCAGACCACGCCTGCAACATCGCGTCCCGTATTTACTACATGGTCACTGGCGAGCGACGGAAATTTGAGTGAACGTTGCAGCTTTATACAAGCCGCAGGCTGCTTGGCGCGAAAAATCCGAAGGTTGTAGTTAATTATTTAACTTCGAACCCTTAAGGGTATTTGCTGGCGGCTTGAGCGGACTAAGGTGAATTGAGCTCCGATGGGGCATACGGGTGGTGCATGATGATAAGCGTGAATGAGCATGCGTTGGACGTTTTTGAAGAGATGATGGATTTTGCCGACGAGTTGAAAGTAGGAGTCGAGGAGCTGGCGAACGGTACGACGATCATAGACGCGGGTGTGAACGAACCAGGCGGCTTCGAAGCCGGTCTCTACCTTGCGAGAATCTGCATGGCAGACCTCGCCGACATAAGATTTGCGAGCATGGAGATCAAAGGGCGGTCGTTTCCGGCAATTCAGGTCACGACCGACTATCCTATACTAGCATGCATGGCGTCGCAATATGCTGGCTGGCAGATAAAAGTGGACAAGTTCTTCGCTATGGGCTCCGGTCCCGCAAGGGCGCTCGCGAAGAAGCCGAAGAATTTGTACGAGGAAATAGGCTATGAGGACGTTGCTGAGGAGGCGGTGCTCGTACTCGAAGGTCGCCAGATCCCCGACGAAAAGGTTGCGGAGAAGATTGCGCAGGAGTGTGATGTGAACCCCGAAGATCTGTATATAGCGATTGCGCCAACCGCATCTGTTGCGGGGAGCGTGCAAATATCCGCACGCGTCGTGGAAACAGGCATCCATAAGCTTGAGACCATCGGGTTCGACATCAACAGAATAAAGCACGGACATGGTATCGCTCCTATCGCTCCGATCGTCGGCGACGATGTCAAGTGCATGGGCTCCACGAACGACTGTATCATATATTGCGGACGCACGTTCTACGTCGTCGAATATGAAAACTTGGAAGAACTTAAAGAGTTTTTGAGAAAAGCGCCCTCGGAAACTTCAAGTAGCTACGGAAAACCGTTCTACGTCACCTTCAAAGAGGCGGGTTTTGACTTCTACAAAGTGGACGCTGGCGTCTTCGCTCCCGCTGAAATTACGATAAACGAGGTAAAAAGCGGAAAGACATTCTCCTGCGGTAGGATAAATGAGGACGTATTGCTACAGTCTTTCGGCGTGGAGGTTATCTAATCCATCTTTTTCTTTATCATCCCGTTGCTTGCAAGACCCTTGCGAGCGAGGGGATACAGGGGAGGGGGTGGTAAGTTAAATACTTTGAAGTTGTATGGTGTAATGACCTCGTAACAGCCGTAAGGCTGGGCAGCCGTAGGCTGGTTGAAGTAGCCCGTGGGTCCGTAAGGATAACGGGTAGTGGCGGCGTGAACCGGGGGATAAGGCAGGCAGCGACCAAACTCCCCACGCAGCCCCTTGCGAAGCGAGGGGTAGTTCACGATATCAAGGTCTAGTCACCTTGGGCTGAGGAGAGGATAGACATGACAGATCTGAAAGAATATTGGGTCCTGCCGTTGGTAGTTATCCTAATAATCGTGGGCATCGTTTTGAATTTTGTTTATGGGAACATGTTTTCAGCAGGACAATTCTCATCAAACTACTTTGCAGCAGGTGATTTTTCCATAGGGATATTCGCGGCTGGCATCTTCGCTATAGGTCTGTTTTCAATCGGAATTTTTTCAATAGGCATATTTTCAATTGGTATTTTCTCCGTAGGCCTTTTCTCTGTAGGATTGTTTGTTATTGCAAAATACAAAGAAACGTTGAAGAAATAAACGCTTACTACGTTTGCTGCGTAGACGGATAAAAATAGAGATCGCATCGTTTGTGCAGTACTTGCAGCCCGTTGGGCTACTTAAGTTTCAAAGTCTCAGCAATAGTCTGGTAGAATGGGCAGGAGGGGTAAAGCAAGCAACGCCGCCCGTGAAACGATGGCTCGTCGATATTATATTCCCTCTTAAGTGTACTCATGTTGTGTACGCACGATTTCCCCTTAGGGGTCAGCTTGTCGAACCTCAAGGGCTTACATGCAATTTTACCGACGACCCACAAGCCGCCGTTCACTTCAAGGGGCGAGGCACCTGCCACCGTCGAGAAATACGAAATCGAAAGCTTAATCGGCTCGTCTCCTGCCTCGTTCAGCAGTGTTGCCGCCTGCGAGGGCGTATATCCTGCCTTGAGTAAATATTCAAAAACGAGCCCAGTCCTGAGTGCAACTCTACGAACATGTACATCAATCGGCTGGAGCAGCGAGCACTCTTCTTGCGTGAGATTTGATGCTCGAAGATGATAGAACAGGTCGCGGAGGAACATCGAAGCCGTCTTGTCGCCGACCCCCGGAATGCTTTTTAAGCTTTCAAGAATTCTTTCTAGGTGCGTGCCGCGTTCATACTCGCTCATTACGTAGTCCACGATGTTAAAGTCATATCTTTGCAATCCACTTGTGAATTCAATAGTTCCTACGACCATCCTCCGGTCCTCACTGTTACTTACGCCCGCCCTTTTCAATGCGGCATCTAAAGCTCGCAAGTCCAACTCGGGCTCGTCGCCGAGCATCTCGCGCAAAACCGTGATGGTCTTATCTAAAAATTTCCTGCTAACGACATCACTTCGCCCTCGGAAGAACACCCTGTGGAGGAAGAAGTTCAATGCATGCCACCAGTCGGAGCGGAGAGTCGAAAGATATCCCCTTTTATTCGAGCCAGCTCTTAAGGCTTCATCCGTGATCCATTTTTCCTCTACGGCTCTGAAAATCGGCACATAGGCCTCAGAAACTATGCGAACGACCATGATGCCGCTCTTTTCACGCCCGTCCGCCGTCTTAAGACTCATTCCCAATGACATTTTAACAGACACGCCTATATTCCAAGCGTGACTTCAAACTTTTTCAGCATCACTCTTCCGCCCGTAGAGAGCGAAGAACCCGCAATGACGAAGCACATAATACTGAAAAGACCTCAGGCCTCGTGGGCGCAGTCGGTGTTTTCAGTGCCTTGCGGGCGTCATCTTGAAAAGCTCATGCCGAACAGGGATTATCCTTACGAGGGACTAAGCGTCATGCTCAGCGGCGAAAACCACCATTTCCTCGACGGCGTCGCTATGGGCGTGAGGACCGAGCGTCGTAACTGCGTACGGTTGAAGCCGACGAAGGTCGTCGCATCCCCTTGGAAAGCCATTTATTTTTACGAGGGCGATGGAGGCGTACGAGCGTCCGCGGATTACTACCTGATGGCTCTTAGAGGCGAAGGCATCGCCGCCCGCCTGCTTTTCAGGACAAACGCTCCAGTCCTCGTGCTTGAGCCGTTTTTCGACATGAGACACATGTATGACGAATCCTCGCCGGAAGAGCACCGATTTTACGAGATAAGGGACGGCTGGCTCGCACGTAGCGGCGACAGGCTTGCATGCCTTCGTGTCCATGGTTACGGCGGCTCTAAGATAAAATGCGAATTAAGGAGCGCCCGTTACGAGATTCGCTGGCGCTATAAGCTCGGCTCCGGCTATCGGACGAGAACGGACGGCATCACCTTCATAAGCGAATACAAGACGCTCGTCTCGCCCGGCGAACTCGAAGTGCGTTTTTGCAGCAGCGCTGCCGAAACGCCGAAGAGTGACGTGGAAAACGCCTGCGTGCTCGTGCTGGCTTGCGGCGCCTCTGAACAGAGACTTAGAGAGCTGCATGAAACCGCTTTGAGCGAGCTGAAGAAGAACGAGGGGGCGGAGCTGAGATGGGCGGTCGAAGCGGAGAAAAGGCTTAACGTCGCTGAGCGTGCTGTCGTTCTCAGAGCGCTTGCGCTCGCAAAATTTGGCATGTTCAAGGGCTCGAAATTTTTTCAAGACGCTGGGGATTTCTGGTTTAGGACGGTCTGGCTGAGAGATCAGTTTGAAGCATTGCTTTCAAATCTGGAAACGCTCTCACGCATCGGCTTCGCACCGCCCGCAGACCGCCTAGACGTGCTGAAAACCGTAAAACGCATAATTTTCGACGCTTTTGAACTTCAGGACGAGCACGGCAGACTTCCTAACAGATTCCCGGAACGCCGCGACGCCCCACTCGAATACAACACAGCGGACGCCACACTACTTGCATTCCTCGTCGCCGGCAAGCTTTTTGATTTTATCAGAGAACCGATGGAGAAGAAGAACTTTGCACTCCGCATTTTACAGCGTGCGGAGCTTACTCTCGAGTGTTTTCGCAGCAACTCGCAAGAGGAAATCGATGGCGGCCCTGTGCTTTGCGAGAACGCCTTGCTTTCCGCAGTACCTTCGCATTCGTGGACCGACGGGCTACGAGAAATATGCGGAACGAGAATGCCGATACGCGTGCCTGAAGACTGGGAGCTAGAGCTTATTTCGAAGCTCGGTGCGGAGAATGCCGTCAAAGAGGTGAACAGACCAATATTCTTCTTGCCGGAAATAAATGCACAATGGATAGCCGCTTTAGGGCATTTTGAGAGATTCGCTGATTTTTTAGAGAGTTTTGGCTGCGATTCTGAGAGTCTTAATGACGAAACGGCGGCAGCGGAGCTGCGGCTGCGTGCGAGGCACTGGCGGGCGTTGCGTCTAAAGGCGTCGGACAGCTTCAAAAAGGTGCTCAGGTCCGAGCGATTCTTGTACAACCTCGTGTCTGCGGGCGGCGTTTTGGGGTGGCGGGCTGACGAGACGCTTGGCTCCCCAGCGGTCGTCGCTCTCAGCCTACTCTCTGACTTTTTTGACGATAGCGAGTTGCGGGCGTTCGTGGAAGTCGTGAAGGGCGAGCTGCTCGTGCGGCGTAAGGGTCTTTGTTTCGGCGTTCTCGTGCGAGCGTCGCCGAAGCGTTGTTACTACGGCGACGATGAATATCACGAAGCCATGGTTTGGCCAAGGGACACGCCTTACTTAATTCGTTTGCTGTTGAAGGTTGGCGAGGAGGGGCTTGTGCGTGAGATTTTGCGCAGCAACCTCGAACACCAAAACGGAGAAGGCTTCGTTTTTTACAACGCCGAACTCTTCAGTCCCGACAACTGCAAGCTCACGCCCGTCAAAAATCCGGTGCAGCTCTGGTCGCAGTGGACCGATCCATTCTTAGCCTTTAAAAGGCTTGAGGAAAATAATTTTGGGGAGGGTAATGACGTGTAAGATTCAATGGCTGGGGCATGCCGCCTTCAGGATAACGACAGCAGACACAACTATTTTCATAGATCCGTGGCTTGAGGACAATCCGATGAGCGCTCTGCGTCTGGACGACGTCGAGCATGCCGATTTAATTCTCGTGACGCACGACCATTTCGACCATGCGGCGGATGCTGTGAAGCTTGCGAAGAAGACCGGCGCTAAGCTCGTGGCACAGCCCGAGACCGTAGAGAGGATGCGGGGCGAGGGGTTGAAAGGCGAGCAGGCGGTCGCCATGAACATCGGCGGCACTTTCAGGCATGCCGACGTTGCCGTCACGATGACGCAGGCGTTCCATAGCTCAGCCACGGGAGCTCCCTGCGGCTTCGTTATAAAGACGGAGCATGGCACGATCTACCACGCCGGCGACACCGGGATCTTCGAGAGCATGCGGCTGCTTGCCGAGATTTACGGGATTGACGTCGCGCTCCTGCCCATAGGCGGGCACTACGTCATGGACCCGACGCAAGCGGCGTACGCCTTGAGGCTCATACGCCCGAAGGTAGTAATACCAATGCATTACAAGACGTTCCCGGTGCTCGTGCAGAGCGCCGACGACTTCGTCACGCTCGCGAAAGAACACGCCCCTGAGACCAAAGTCGTCGTCCTGAACCCCGGCGACACTTATGAGCTTTAAAGATGGTAGCCAAGGCAGCAGACGGGAAAATAGTGATCTGGCCGGCATATTTGGACGCCACCAAGCCCAAGAGCCGGGGCAGAAAAATTTCAAGAGCAAAAGCGGTGAAGTCGCCCAAGCTTTCAGAAATCGTAGAGGCGGCGAGAAAGCTCGGACTTAACCCAGTGGTCGAGGAGGAGAAAGCATTCCCGAGCTCGTGGTGGGAGTTCAGTGGCAGGGTCCTCGTGGATAAGAAGGGCAGTAAGACGGAGTTACTACGGCGGATCGCCGAACTTATAAAAGAGGCAAGGGAGAAAAAAGCGAGAGCGAAGCAAAAAAAGTAGAAAATGGTTTACGACTTTCACACCCACTCCATATTCAGCGACGGCGAGCTCATTCCGAGCGAGCTCGTACGTCGTGCGTTCGTGAACGGCTACGAGGCGGTTGCAATCACCGATCATGTAGATTTTTCGAATTTAGAGCCCGTGCTCTCGGCATTGCGGAGGTTTGCAGAGCACGCTCCTGAGAACGTCTTCATCGGCGTGGAAATTACCCACGTCCCTCCTGATAAAATCGAGAAAATAGTACTCGCCGCCAGGCGGCTCGGCGCCGAAATCATTGTGGTCCATGGGGAAACTTTGACGGAGCCTGTCTACGAGGGCACGAACGCCGTCGCCGTCAGGACGCCGGGGGTGGATATACTCGCGCATCCGGGGCTTCTGAGCCCTGAGGACGCTGAGCTTGCGGCAGAAAACGAAGTCTTCATAGAGATAACTTCAAGAAAGGGTCACTGCCTCACCAACGGGCACGTCGCTCGTGTTTCCAGAGAAGCGGGTGCTAAGTTACTTTTGAACACGGATGCGCACGCTCCGGGCGATCTCATCAACGACGAGCTCGCTGCGAAGATCGTAAGAGGCGCCGGACTTGGCGAGCGCGATACCGTAAAAGTTCTCAGAGAGAACCCAAAAGTGCTTATCAAAAGGATAGCAGAAAAGAAAAAATGAGAATAAAGGGTAGGCGGATCTCGAAGGGCGTCGCCACGGGCGAGGCTCTCGTTACGAGCGAGCGCATTTCTTTTCTCGGCGGCTTGGACCCGAAAAGCGGCATCGTAATCGACGAGGAGCACCCCCTTTACGGCGAATGCGTACGTGATAAGGTTCTCGTTTTTCCGGGTGGTAAGGGCTCTACCGTTGGCTCTTACGTGCTGTATCTAATGAAAAAGTACGGAACGGCGCCCGCAGCGATGGTGAATGTCAGAAGCGACGTGATCGTGGCGGTCGGCGCCATTATCGCCGAGATTCCGCTCGTGGACGCGCTCGAAAAGGACCCTTTCAAGGTTATAAAGAGTGGGCAAGTGGTGCTTGTTAACGGCACTGAGGGCTACATCGAGATAAAAGCATCAGAAAAGCTGTAACGCTCCCAAGGCAATAAGAGTTATAAGTCCAGAGCGCAGCCCTGAGCCTAAGATGACAGCAAGCCAGACGCGTAACGGCGACATGCCGAGGATGCGTCCGATGATGGAGCCTGTGATCGCCCCCGTCCCGTATATTGGAATCATGACGAAAAGCACAAGTCCCACGAACCCAAGCCTTCTCACCCATGTGTACTTCCCCATAAACTCCCTCCCTCTCTCTTCGGTCCTGCGCAGAAGCCTGCCCACGCCCGGAATTTTTTCAGCATAGCTGATGTTCCACACGAGGAAGAGGGCAGTGGTTGCATCTATGAAAAGGATGAACGTGAATATGGAGGCGGGGTGCAGCCCCATGCTCAAGCCTGCAGGTATGCCTATTTCCATGCCGAGGGGGTTGAAGAAGTAGATGAAGAAAACCGCCGCGTATTTCACCTGCACTTCGGGCTCAACGAAGCTTTTTATGGTGAAGATGGCAGCACCTGCGAGCAGAAATGGAATTACAAGTTTCAGAAGCGGCAGAAGTTTGGAGTTCACGAGAATGGTCTTTGCATACAACTTCTCACAACACTTTCTCACTCTCTCTAACTCTAAGCCCATGCCGACTACTACTCCGCCTTTACTCTTTTTATGAATGTTGGTCTTTCCTTGACCAATATGCGGTAACCACAATATGGACACTTAACGCCCGGATACTCATAGTTGACCTCCACCTTCCTACGACATCTCACACAGTAGTACACCATGCTCATCCCCCACAAATGTGCTACTGCGTCTTTTCCTCGCCTTCGGGCGTCACGGCGACGCCCTCACCACCCTCAAAGAACCTCCGCACCACTCTTTTGGCGATCGTGCCTGCGGGCGTCTCCGGGACGTATGCGCCGCCGCTGAACACGAGCTCGCACTTCGAGCATTTCCAGATGCCAGTACCTATCCTCGATACTGAGAGGCGATCGCACCGTGGGCACTTGTGCGGCGCCCGCATTTGTTCTTCGATGGCTATGACCTGTCGTCGTATCTTAAGCCCGTATCTCGGACCGAACCTGCCTGCGGACTTCGTCTTCCAGCCCTTCGTGTGCTTTCGTACCATGCCATCCATGGATTAGGCTCCGCCTATATATAAGTGCGACGGCGCGTGAAAAGCAACTTTGTCCGTCGTGGGCAAGAAGGGATTTCTAAGAGGTGCGCAAGGGAAGTTCGCAACAGTCACCGATAAGTTTATATAGCCCTTCACTCTCTGGCATAAGACACACCTTCTGAAGTCCTCTCAGATGAGGGCGGTGGGAGTCTGAGAGGGGGCGTAGGAGGGTTAAGTGGGCCGACTCCCCTGCTCAGGGCTGATGGGTGAGGCTCTGGGCGGCGATGACCCCGAGAGAGAGGCTACTTGGTGATACCTAGTAGCCGGGGCCGTCCTCAGGACGGTTTTTAGCCCACCTTTGCATACCCTGTGAGGGTATGTTAAGGTGAGGCGACCAGGAAGAATGACGTGGTATTTCCAATCATGGCATCAAACAAGCTTAGGGTCGAAATAAGGTTTATATCCGAAGTCGGGATTCACCTCAACCCCTTCCTCCTCTCAAGTTTGGCGCGTGCTTTTGATGTCGCTCCTTCATTCGATCTTTCCTAGCTCTTAGCAGGGGCGCTCGGCAAACTGGCCGAGCCTGAGAGAAGTACGATCAAGCTGTAGAAGTTCAAAGTTTTTAACCTCCTCCTTAATTTGTGAGGAAAGATGGAAGAGCTGCTGCCTTTGGTCATCATACTCTGCGTGGGCTACGTCGCTCAACTCACTTACGGGACGCTTGGCATAGGTTTCGGCGTATTTTCGGCATCGCTTCTGCTGTTCATGGGCTTCTACCCGGCGACGGTCTCGGCAAGCGTGCACGTCGCCAAGGTCTTCGTGAGCTTGATCTCCGGCGGCTCGCACCTCCGCCTCGGGAACGTCCAACGCGAACTCGCAACGCCGCTTTCAGTGTTCGGCATGCTCGGCGGCATCTGTGGGGCGTGTATGCTCTCCTACATCTCTGGCACGCTCTTTAGACCAGCAGTCGCAGCCCTCCTCCTCTTCATGGGCGTAAGAATAATCCTCAGGTTCGCACGTGCTCCCGCAAACAAGACTTCTTCCAAGATGTCGCTGCGTAGCGTCTCATTACTGGGTTTCATCGCAGCCTTCGTGGACGCCATCGGCGGCGGTGGCTGGGGACCCATAACAACTTCAAGTATGCTCCTCTCCGATGTGGAACCTCGGAAAGCCGTCGGCTCTGTGAACCTCGCTGGTTTCTTCGTCTCCATCACGATATCCCTCACTTTCATTCTGACTTTAGGCGTTCAGGGCTTTCCGTGGCGGGTGGTCGCCGCCCTCCTCGCTGGCGGCGCCCTCGCGGCGCCGCTCTCCGCCGTCCTTTGCAAAAAGCTTCCGCATCGAGCTTTAGGCACGCTGGTGGGCGTGGCGCTCGTCGGAGTTAATATGAAAACAATTCTTCCTTACTTGCTTTAGTCATTCTACTTTCAATATCTTCCCAGAATAACCGTATTTCTCAAGAAGTTGCCTTGCAATACTGATGCAGCTTGCAGCGTTGTGATGAGTTTCTATATACATCCCATTTGATAATCTCCTCGGCGCCCTGAAAGGGGTCACCATACCTATGTTTTGGCTCTGTGTTTATCAGATATCGTCTATATGCACGACCAATGTAAAGGGGCAGTCACTTCTTTTCAGCTTCCCCACTCTAATAAGCCACTCTGCAGTTTTTATCAAGACTTCTTTTGCAGTTCTGATTTCGAAGTACTCGCTGCCAATTTTCATCCTCCTCGGGCGCCCAGTTTCTGGGATTATAGGCTCTGATGATGCCGGCTCTGAAAGTGACTCTTTCTCAATGAGCTCACTGATTTTTTCCTTTAGGAAATCTTCAATCTCTGTGCGCTCAAATTCATAATCAGGGTAGCCTTCTCTTATTAACCCTTCAAAGACGGGGATCAACCCTCTAATTAACTCTGAAGGTTCATTCACCAGTGACTGCCAAATTTCATCCAATATTTGAAGCTTCTTTATGAGATTTTCTATGTCCTCGATACTCTCCTTAGAGATGGTCTTCAGTCTCCTTGTGCTCGCCGATAATTCATCACTTTCAATGTCTGTTTTCCAAACTATTCGCTCTGTGATCGTGGTGCCTTCTCGGAATGCCCTAAAAAGGATCCAGACAGCTCCGTTCGTCAGGACGCCGTATTTCATTCCCTCGCTGAAGCAGTATTTCGCTAATTGGCGGATAGCTTCCCTCTGCTCCACATCCACAGACAGTTTCTTCGCCTCGATGAACAGCACCTTCTTCCCATTTTTCATAAGGGTGTAGTCAGGGATGCCCTCGTCGGTAGAGACGTTCGGCAGCACCTCCTCCGGGCTCTCTGGATCCCAGCCCAAGCTCGTAGTATTGGATTTATAATTTGGTCTCGCACTGCCATCTCGTTTTGTTCGTAAAAGCGGCGGTAACTTCTCATCCGCTCGACAACCATTTTTAGCGTGGCTTCAAGCATCTCTGCCTTCACGCCTACGGCGTCAAATTCACTCATTCTGGAAAAGCTTTCGAGCTTTACGCACGAGGGCATTTGAGACGAGGCGTGTGATGTCGTAAACGTCGTCGACAGGCATGCCCGCCTCCAAGACTTTTTTGTCAAAAAGGACTCTGATACCGCTTTTGTCGCTGGCGAGCACAAAATAAATGTGGAAATAGGGGAGTGGTTTCATCACAATGCTCCACTCCGCATTTTTCACGGCTACGCACTCGCCTTCGAGGGCGGCGGCGAGCTTCTCAGCTTGCTCCTTGGTGAGGCGGCGGAGCTCACCGGTTCGCTCTCGCATTTCGTTTTCGAACTTCTCGGCGACGAACTGTCCACCCTCGACGGCGCCTATCGTTATCAACTCGTTTTCGTCTACCCGTCTCATTTTCCATCTCAGCTCGCTACTACTTGCGGACGCCGAACTCCTTAACGGCGTCGACCATCGCCTTCACGTTTTCCAGGGGCGTCGTGATGAAGAGGTCCGAACCCGGGCTTACGAGCTCTATACCCTTCCGCTCTATAAGATCCTTCACGTAGTTCCTCACCTGCTCAGGCGTGCCTTTCGCAAGGACGTTGATCGTGGGTATGTCGCCGGCGAGTGCCATGAAGTGCTGCGGACGCATCTCCTCCAAGTCCTTCTTCGCTTTCACGACGTCAGTCTTCTCGTCCACCGTTATGATCTTTGCGCCGAGTTCCGCGCAATCCTTTATTATCGGGCCTGCTGTTCCGGACATCGTCATGGCGTTTGCGCCGGACTTGTCAAATATCTTTTTGAGCCGCGGCTTCACAATATCTCGGAACTGCGCCGGTGCGAGGTTGTCGCAGCCCGCCCCGTCCTCCGCCACGGAGACGATGTCGGCGCCGGCTTCGAAGAAGAGCTTGACCTCCTCGATGGTCATCCGCTTGTAAACGTCATAGAACTCCTTCACGACCTCGGGCTCTGTTACCACTTTCATCATGAACTGCACGGTGTCCATGATGTAACCTGCGAGTATCGTGAAAGGCCCGCCGACTCGTCCGCACACCGGAATTTCGCCATAATATTCTTCGTGCAGTCTTTTCACAGCCTCCAGCATCATGGGCATTCTGCCGGCGCTCGCCACATCCTCTGGAATCACAGCATCCAAATCCGCAGGCGTATCCAGCCTCCGCCCGCTCATCGTCACGCCTTTGACTTTTATCGTCGGCCATATGTACTTTCCGCGGGCAGCTTGCTTCTCTCTGAAGTCGGGCATCAAGCCCAGCATCTCGGCTTCAACCACGGCGTCGAAGCCGACGGTGACGCTTTCCAAGCCGGTGTGCTCGTGCACCGTCTTTATAATTTTCACCATGCCGTCCGTCGTCTTAAAAGCGTCTATCCACTTAACTCCCGCCTTCTCCAAAGCATCTACCGTGAACACGCCCGTATACGGGGAGCATGGCACTCTGTCGAGCTCGTTGAGCTTCCCCTTCAGAACCAACTGCATCCGCTCATACGGGTTCATCCCTAACCCTCCAAGCCTGAAGCATTGAAAAGTACGCCTCTCGCCTACTTATACCTTTCCGTCTCAATTCCTAAATTTCATTGCGCCAATCAAAACCCATAAAAGTCATGAGGGTGCATGGCGTGGGTGTAGGGTTACAAGCGGTAGTCCTTGCTGCGGGCGAAGGGACGAGAATGCGTCCCCTCACGTACACGAAGCCAAAAGTGATGTTGCCGAATAGCAAACAAGTCCATTCTCGAACACCTGCTCTTTGAGCTTAAGAAAGCCGGAGTGGACGAAGCTGTTTTCGTCGTCGGCTACCACGATGAAAAGGTGCGCGCCTATTTCGGCGACGGCGAGCAGCTCGGCGTTCGGATAAGCTACGTGACGCAGCGTCGGCAGCTCGGGACGGCGCACGCCCTAAAGGCGGCGGCGCATGCACTCGGGGATTCTTTTTTAATGCTAAATGGCGACGTCATCCTGAGAAGTGGGGACATTCGGAAGTTTGTGTCCATGGCACATGAGGGAGCGCTCGCATTGGGCGTCAGGGAGGTTGAGAACCCTGAGGATTACGGCGTCGTGCTCGTCGAGGACGGGCGGGTCGTGGAGATCTTTGAGAAGGTCGAGCGTCCGCCGACGACCCTTGCAAACGTCGGCATCTATTCGTTTACGAGCGAGGTGCTTGAGGCGGTTGAGAGGACGGAGCTCTCGCCGAGAGGTGAGTATGAAATAACGGACTCCTTACGGCTTTTAATCGAGGAAGGGGCGTTCGTGCGGGCTGTTGCCGTTGACTATTGGCTGGATGTCAGCCAGTACGACCAGCGCACGCAGACCTCGCTCGTCAACGTTGCCGTTGACTATTGGCTGGATGTCAGCTACCCTTGGGACCTGCTGGATGCCAACGAAGAGGTCTTAAGGGGGATGAAGGGCGAGGTGCTCGGCGAGGTGGAGGACAACGTCATGTTGAAAGGCGAAGTGTCGATCGGTGAGGGCACGGTCGTGCGCAGCGGCTCTTATATCGTCGGGCCGGTGGTGATCGGCAGGAACTGCGAGATCGGACCAAACTGCTACATCCGTCCGCATACGGCGATAGGTGACGGCTGCCACGTCGGCAGCTCTGTGGAAATAAAAAAATTCGATCATCATGAGAAATTCAAAAGTGCCGCATCACAAACTACGTCGGCGATTCGGTAATTGGTGAGGATTGTAACCTCGGAGCTGGTACGAAGGTCGCAAACCTCCGCCTTAATAACGCTCCCGTCAGGATACCCATAAAGGGCAGGCGTATAGATACAAGGCGTCGGAAGTTCGGCGCGATCATCGGCGACAACGTCAAGACTGGCATAAACGTATCTATAAACGTCGGGACGCTCATCGGAAACAACGTGAAGATAGGTCCTGGGGCGACCGTAGGTGGGATAATAGAGCCAAACTCTGAAATCTTTTAGGATAGGAAATGATAAAACAAGCAATCATCCTTGCGGCGGGAGAGGGGCAGAGGCTGCGCCCTTTCACGGCGGCGAAGCCCAAGGTCATGCTCCCTGTTGCGAACAAGCCCATATTGGAATACGTAGTGCGAGCGCTGGCAGGAAACAACATCAGGGACATCGTTCTTGTCGTAGGCTACCGGAAAGATAAGGTCATGAGCTATTTCGGCGACGGACATGACTTCGGCGTCCGCATAAGGTATGTGGAGCAGCGGCAGCAGCTTGGGACGGCGCACGCTTTAAGGCAGGCTGAGGACCTCGCTGCCGAGGAGTTCCTCGTGATCTCGGGGGGATAACATCGTGGACGAGCGTACGGTGGCAGCGGCTCTGGCTGCAGGAAAATACTCCTTACTCTACAAACAGCACCCTGAAGCCTCCAAGTACGGCGTTCTCGAAATAGATGGTTTGGAGTTACGAAATGGCATGAGGGTCAGGAAAATAATCGAGAAGCCCAAAAGCGGCGCCGAGAGCGCCCTTGTGAACGTAGGTATATATGTCTTCGACAGGACAATTTTCGACGAGATCGATGAGAGGACAGATATGACTGACGTCCTCAACGGATTTGTGGAGCGCGGGGGTGTGCTGCGGGCTTACGAAGCCAAGGGTGTGTGGCTCGATGTGGTCTATCCTTGGGACATTCTGAGCGTGAACGACGTAGCATTGCGGCTGCGTACCGCTGGGCGGACGCTGGCCGGTCGGGTGGAGGGCGCCGTCACGATAAGAGGGGACGTGGAGATAGGAGAAGGCAGCGTCATCAGAGCTAATTCCTATATTGTCGGGCCGGTGGTTATCGGCAGGAATTGCGAGATCGGACCGAACGTCTGCATATTCCCGGCGACCAACATTGGGAACAACGTGCGCATTGAGGCGTTCACGCTCGTGCGTAACAGCGTTATAATGGACGACGTGAGCATCGGGGCAGGTTGTTCGATAAAGGATTCCATCATAGACAAGGGTTGTAGCATCGGCGACCGTTTTTCAACGCAGAGCGGGCAGGGCGACGTGAAGATAAACGGCGAGCACCGCTCGGTAGAGGCGGGAGCGATGCTTGGTGAGTGTTGCGTCGTCGGCGACAACGTCGTGGCGAAGCCCTGTACGATCCTTGGGAACAATGTAAAGGTCGGCGACATGAAGGTGGTGAGTGGCGTAATTCCCGACAACAGCCTCGTGTGGTGAGATGTGCGGGATCGTGGGCTATATTGGCAAGCGGGATGCGCAACCCATAATACTTGGGGCGTTAAAACGCCTTGAGTATCGCGGTTATGACTCTTGCGGCATTGCCGTACTGAGCAACGGCAAGATAGAAGTTTTCAAGGAACGTGGCACCATAGACGAGCTTGAGAGAGCTTTAAGTGGCGTGTACATCGGTGGGACTGTAGGCATTGGGCACACGCGGTGGGCGACGCACGGCGAGCCCTCGAGGCGGAATGCTCACCCGCACACCGATTGCAAAGGCGACATCGTCGTCGTCCATAACGGCATCATCGAGAACTTCCAGCGGCTTAGGGAGAAGCTCACTGAAGAGGGGCATGTTTTCCGCTCGGATACTGACACGGAAGTCGTTGCGCACTTGGTGGAGAAGTATTACAACGGTAACTTAGAGGAAGCTGTGAAAAGGGCGTTACGCGAGGTAAAAGGCTCTTATGCGCTCGCGATTTTGCATAAGGCGGATGAGAAGATAATAGCCGCGCGTAACAAAAGTCCTCTGGTGCTAGGTGTGGGCGACGGCGAGTTTTTCGTGGCGTCGGACATACCCGCACTGCTCGAGCACACGAACCGTGTGATCTACTTAGAGGACGGCGACTTGATAGTGATCACGAAAGGAGGTTTCAGGATAGAGAACGGCGGCGCTGTTGTTTCGAGGAAGACGGAGACGGTGCTTTGGAGCATTGAGGACGCCGAGAAGGGTGGTTATGAGCATTTCATGCTAAAGGAGATACACGAGACGCCAAGGGTCATAGAAGACACGCTGGCGACGCATTTGCGTGACAGCGCTCTCGGCACCATGAACTTAGATCTGGACGTGCTACGCCCGGCTGAAGTTTTGATGGTGGCATGCGGCACGTCATTTCACGCAGCGCTCGTCGGCAAGTACGTCATCGAGGAGCTCGCGGGCGTTCCCGTCAGGGTGAACCTAGCATCGGAGTTTAACTACGCGGCGACGCCTTTGAGCCGAGGGACGCTCGTCGTAGGGATAACGCAGTCTGGGGAGACTGTAGATACGCTTTCTGCGTTGAGAAAAGCAAGGGCGGCGGGCTGCGCAACGCTCGCCATCACGAACGTCCTTGGCAGCAGCGTCACGAGGCTCGCAGATAGGGTCATTTACATGAGAGCTGGACCCGAGATATCTGCGTTGCCGCCACAAAGACGTTCACTGCACAGTTAATAACTCTCTACTTGCTGGCGTTGCACTTTTCGGATATGGAGCTTGCGGAGAAGCAGAAAATGTTCAAGGAGCTGCGGCGGCTTCCGATGGCGGTGCAGAGGGTTTTGGACGTCGAAGACAAGATAAAGAGGATCTCAGAGCGTATTGCAAGCTACGAAAATGTGTTTTTCATAGGGCGCGGCATAAGCTTCCCCGTAGCCTTGGAGGGTGCGCTCAAGCTCAAAGAGATTTCGTACATCCACGCGGAGGGCTATGCCGCTGGCGAGCTGAAGCACGGGCCTTTCGCACTGCTGACCGAGAAGACGCCGGTGGTTGCGATCGTGGCGCGGGATCGCACTTATGACATCATGCTCGGCAATATAAAGGAAGTAAAGGCGCGTAACGCGCCTGTAGTTGCCGTCGCTGATGAGGACGATGATGAGATAGAGAAGTATGTGGATTTTGTCAGCTACTCCCGACTGAAGACGGGAGCTTGCCCCGCAAGGGACGCCGTCCCGGTCATCGAGCCGATCAGGACGGCTGACCGCATCCCTCACGGGCTGGAACACTGGCAAGCCGCTCCAGCCCACGAGAACATACACCAAACACATATAAAA
>Ga0209411_100008_pt1 | contig 37123 bp, 31 predicted proteins | sample Mar14336cmmetaG_FD_185479 | JGI IMG/M metagenome (GOLD analysis project Ga0209411, IMG submission 185479) | Marine hydrothermal vent microbial communities from Guaymas Basin, Gulf of California to study Microbial Dark Matter (Phase II) - Marker... ... | reverse complement strand
ACCCTGAAGCCGACGACAAAGGAGCGTGCCTCGACGCCGCCCACGTTCTCCACGAGCGCCTCGACGACGCAGCTCGTGCCCACACAGACGTGCTCGGGGTGCAGCCTCACATCGCGCACCTTCAAATCCGGCGGCAGCCCGACATAAACGTCCTTGTAAAAGACGTTGTTAAACGGGTCCTTCTCGGCGACGTTGTTTTCGGCGTCCGCCTCCGCCACGAGCCTGACCGTCGTTCCCGCAAGCTCCGGCGGCGGCGTCCAGTTGAACGTGAGCGTGCGCTCCTCACCGCTGCGCAGCGGCGGCTCGACGCCGAGCGTACCTACGACCTTACCTTCGACCCGCAGCTCCACGGTGAAGCTCTCGTTGATGTCGCCGCTGCCGTCGTTGCGCACCGTGACGTTCACGCAGCTCGCAACCCCCGCAAGAGCCGTATCCGTGCCGTTTGCGACCTCGATGCCGGTGACGTTGATGTCGGGCAGCTCCGAGGGTCCGAAGGCGTAAACTCTGCCCTGCCCCGACGTGTAGACCCTGCCGTCGTAGATGACCGGGGAGGAGCCGCCGAGCCCGCTCGAATTCCAGATTTCCTCGCCGGTGAGGGCGTCGAGGCAGTAGACGCCGGCGGTATCGAAGTGCATTCCGGCTTCGCCGCCCGCAAGCGTGCCGACGAGGAGCTTCCCGTCGCTCGAAACAGCCGGCGAGATCGTCCAGCCGCCGACGCCCGCCCGCTCCCAGACGCTGCTACCGTCTTCGGGGTCCAAGCAGTAGGTTTTGAGCGTCGAATAGCCGGGGGTGCCGCCGCAGATGTAGATGCGACCGAAGGCGTATGCGGGCGTGGAGTCCGTGCTTATCCCCGCACGTTTCCAGAGGACGCTGCCGTCCACGGGGCTCATTGCGTAGTAAGCGGAGTCGCCCTCGAAATTGTAGGTGCCGAAGAAGAGCGTGCCGTGGACGAGCGTCACGGAGCCCCAGACGCCGTAATCGGTGGGAGCTTTCCAGAGCACCCCGCCGCCCCCCGCATCCAAGCAGTAGATGCCGCCCCCGCATAATGCCGGGTTCCAAGTGCCGATGCCGACGTAGACCTTACTGCCGCCGAACGCCGCGGTTGCGGTCGCCCGCCCGCCGCTCAGGCTCGGCTCGACGCTGCTGTCGAAAACCCAGAGAACCTCGCCGCTCTCGGCGTCCAAGCAGTAGAAGGCGGGGTTGCCGCCCGCCCCGTACCTGCCGATGACGAGGAGCGTCGTGTTCCCGACCTCCGCTATCGAGGGGCAGGAATTAGCGACGTAGCCCCCTAAGCTTTGACGCCACAGCTCGTTCCCGCCGGCGTCAAAGCAGTAAACGGTACGCCCCGACCCTATGTAGACTCGCCCCCTGTGGTAAACGGGGGAGGACCATGATCCATCATACCTCCTTTCAAGCGGCTTCTGCCAGAGAACCTCGCCGCTCTCGGCGTCGAGCGCCGTCAGGAAGGTGCCTGAATCGTTATCGCAGTAAACGAACACCCTTCCGGCGGCGACGCAGACCTTCGACGACGGAACCGCCCCTATGTCTTCGGTCTCCCAAGCGAGTTCGAATTTGTCCGGCGCCTCCGACGCATAGAAGCCGGCGTCGCCGCCCTGATACTGGGACGGGCTCTCCTCCTCATTGCGCACGAAAAACGGCTCGGCGGTCTCGTCGTGGCTCGTGAAGCTCCCATCGCTCGCCTCCACCCGCAGCAGGTACTCGCCGTCGGGCACCGCCCTCGTGTCCCACTCGTAAACACCGTCGTTCTCCTCGCCCTCTGAAAGCAAAAGCCAGCTCCGCCCCCCGTCCGGGCTGTACCTCAGCGTGATGTTCAGGGCGTCGCCGTCGGGGTCGCTCGCCTCCCAACGCACGGAAACGACGCCGCTCAGAACCTCGCCGCCCCTCGGAAACAGCAGCCGCACGTCCGGAGCGCCCGAAACCACCTTCGTTACGAGATATGCCACGTTGTTGCTCTCGTTAGCCTCGTAAACGTCGTTGTCGGCGTCCAACAGGACTGCAAGCCCGTAGATTCCGGGCTTTTCCGGCGTCCAAGAGAAGGAGAGGTTTGCAGCCCCGAATACACGTTCCACATGGAGCTTTTCGACCAGACTCCACGTGTCGTTGGCGGGATTCCCGCCCGCGAGGCGGCGGCTGTACAGCGAAACGTTGAAGCGTTCGGCAGTCCCGCCGACGGTCAGGTTGACGGCGTTGCTGAGGTTTGCGACCGCAATGCTGAGGTTTGCGGCTGCAGCCGCCCCGCCGATCGAAAAGTTCGCCACGTAAACGTCGGGAAGCTTCACGGAGAGCTGTCCTCTGAGCTCGTTGTTCGTCTCATCGCTCTCGAAAACGTCGTTGTCGGGGTCGACGATCAGAGTGTAGTTGAAGACGCCCGTGACGTTCGGCTTCCAGAGCAGCGTGACGCTCGCACGCCCGTAGCAGCTCACGTTTTCCAGACGCTCGCAGAAGGTATAGTTCACGGTCACGTTCGCCGTGACGTTCCCGCCATCCGTCCGGCTCGCCGTGACGTTCGTTGACGCAAAAAACGAGATGTTGAAATTCTCGCCGAAGCCGACGACCTCCAGCGGAATTTCGTTCGTGAAGTTCGAGAACAGCGGCGGGAATTCCGGCTCCGGCTCCGGCGCCGGTCCCGGCGGCGTCCGCAGGCTCAGGTCCGGAAGCTCGACGGGCACGCTCAGGCTCATCGTGTTGTTCGTCTCGTTGCGCTCGCAGACCTCGTCGTCGGCGTCCACGAGCGCCGTGAGGTTGAAAACGCCGGTGCGCGGCGGACGCCACCTGAAGGAGACGTTCGTGAGCGCCGAGGCTCGACGCTCCAGCACCCTAACCTCGGAAACAAGCTCGTCATCCGCAAGAAGCGAGACGTTGAACGCCCCCCCTTCGTTCCGAACCCCCACCACGACCTCGCACGTGACGTTGGAATACGCAGCCGCAGTCGTAGCCGCAGCCGCAACGGCGGCGGCGTCGCCGCCGCTCTCCGCCCTGTCGAGGTACGGATTCACGTGAATACTCACCGGGAAGAGGTCTGGGGGCTCTTCCTCGAACACGAACTGGCGGAGCGCCGGCAGTCCCTGCCCGAGGAGCGTGAGCGCTGCGAGCGCAGTAGCCCTCACGGGGTCGTAGGAGGGGAAGCTGCCGCCGTCGCCCTGCACGCTCAGCAAGTATTCAACGCCCCGCGTCACGCTCGGAGAATCGTCGCCGGCTGCGAGCAGCGCCATCGTGGCGAGCGCCGTTGACAGCGCATCCGACTCGTTGCCGCCGAACTCGAACGGGAAGCTGCCGTCCCCCCTCTGCTCAGCCTTGATCAGCTCCAAGGCGCTCCGCAGCGTCGAATTATCGGCGGGCACGCCCGCCGCCATCAGCGCTTGGACGGCGAGCGCCACCGCCGTCAGATCCGCCGCTTCGTCGTCGCCCTCAGCCGTGCTTTCGACGAGCCGCTCGACGAACCGGAAAAGCCGCCCCCGCAGACTCTCAACCCGCTCGGCTCGCACCCTGTAAGCAGAAGCGTTCACCGCACTCAACGCCAGCAGCGCCCACGCCGCCTCGTCCACCCGCATCGTTTCATTCTCGGAAAGCCGCTCAAGTAGGATGCCTTCGTAGTTTTGTCCTGAGAAATTCGAGGGAGCCTCGCCGAACGCCACCGCCATGAGAACCGCCGCTGAGCCGTCGGTCACGCCGTCGGCATCCTCGACGCTTGAGACGTTCAACGTCGAAAGCGCCGTGAAATTTCCGGTCAGGGAGAAGACCGTAGCCGCAAGCGCCCCCGCTCGTACGTCTTCATGCTCGCCGCTCGCACGCTCGAACCTCTCCAAATACTCGACGGCAGCCCCGACGGCGTTAAGGGCGGCGTCGCAGTCGTAGGGGCACCTGCGCAGCGGAACGCTCACGTCAGCCGTATGGCAGCCGCCCCCGCACTCGATGGCGAAGGTCAGGTTGAGGATTTTGGGCTCGGCGTCGGTATCGGCGTCGAAAGCATCAGCGTCAGCGGCGGCGTCAGCGTCGGCGTCGTCGGCGTCGGCGGCGTGCGGCGTGGGCATGGGCGTGGGGGGCGTGCCCTCCGGTCGGGGCGTGCTTTTCAGTTGCGGCGGGCTTCTCGGTCCCAGCAACGCATCCGTCGCATTTAGCGTTAGCCGGACTTTCAGCCTCTCGCCGGCGGCGAGCGGCGTGTCAAACGTCCTCTCCAGAATTCCGACGCCGTCAGCCCATACGGACACGTTAAACGAGGGGCAAGCCCTCACAGCCCGCACCCGCAGCATCACGGGGATGGTCGCAGGCAGGACGCAGTGCTGCGAGGCGTTCACACGAATCGCTGCGGGCACGACGACCCTCTCTATAACCACGGGCTGCACGGGCGTGGCTTCGACCTCAGCTTCAAGCTTTGCGGCGGCTAAGTTATGCTCGAATTCCAAAGGTGCCGAGGACGAATTTCCGAGCGGCAGCTGCGCCGCCACGAGTAGCAGCAGAGAAAAAAAGAGAAAAAACTTGCTCATGATTCACTCCTCCTCAGCGGGGAGTAGTGCCACGGTGCGAAGCTCTCGCTGATGGCGTCGCCGCCCTCCGAGAGTATGCGTGCGTGGAACGCCGCCGAGAACTCCCTGCGTCCCCAGAGCCCCACACGGAGCGGGAAGACCCGCCTCAGCTCCGCGTTCGGCGGGAGAACCAGCCTTCGTGAGATCAGCGGCACCGTGACGTTGTACGGCTCGTACACCTCCAGCTCGAACTCGAAGGTCACGACCTGCAGCTCGCCGAGCTCGTTCCTAACCTTTATCTCAAGCCGCATCACGTCGCCCGGCTTGTATACCTTCTTGTCCACCGAAACCTCGACCGATACCGGAGGCGTCTCCACGACGACCTCGTGGCGGTCGGAGCGCACGTAATGCTCCGCCTCCGCCCAGACCTCCCACGTGCCGCCCGGAAGCCTCAGCTCCGCAACCCCGCTCTCGTTCGCTGGCGTTACCAAAACGACGCCGATAACGATCCCAGAATCCGCTGGGAGCTTCTGAGCCGCATACACTAGGGCGTTCGGCACGGGCTCCCAGGAGCCGGAGCTGTCGTTCAGCGCCTCGACACGCACGAGTATCGGCACGTTCACGAACGTGCGGTTGCTGCTGAGCACGATTCTGAGCGGCTGCTCGCCCCACGCCCCGTAGTACCAGAGGACCTCATCGCCGTCGCTCAGCACGTAGTCGGCGGCGCCGACCGCCGCAAGCTCGTAGTTCACCCTGTAGAGCCAGAACTGCATCGTCGTGTAGTTTCCGGCGACGCCCGCAATCTCGCTGACGTAAAGCCCCCAGCTCGCGTTCACGACGGTGTACGAGAAGTTTCCGAGCTTCGCAGCCTCGTCGAGGGCGCCGAGCGCCGTCGGCGACAGCAGGTGATGCACGTTGCCCTCGCTGTCAACGATGTAGGAGTCGCTGACGTTGACCCAGCCGCTCCAGATAGTTTCTTCAGGGGTTTCGATCCGCACCTTCGCCCTGACCGGCGCCGTCTTCAATGCGTAGACGCAGGCGGCGTCGTTCCCGAAGTAGACGTAGCCGTCGCTTATCGAGACGCCCTGCAGGATGTACCCGCCGCTCGTCCCGGCTTCGTCGCTCGTGAAGCTCCAGAGAAGCTCGCCGCCGTCGCCGTCGAGGCAGTAGACCGTGCCATCTTGGCAATTCGTCGTGAAGTAGACGTAAACGTCGCCGCCATGGACGCTGAGCGTCGGCGACGCCTTCACGCCGCCGTTCGGCTCGAAGCTCCAGAGAAGCTCGCCGCTTTCAGCATCGATGCACTTCACGTCGCCCGGTATGCTGAAGCTGCCCGTGCCGACGTAGACCTTGCCGCCGTGGACCGCAGGCGTGCTGCAGGAGTAGCCGATCTCAACGCTCCACCCCTCGTCCGAGAAGCGTCCCGTGCTCTCGTCGAAAGCGACCTTCCAGAGGTAGCCCCCCTCCGACGTGAAGTAAACGTAGCCGTCGTTGTAAGCGATCGACGATTTTATCTTGCCAGCGTCGGCTCGGCTGAAGCTCAGGTCGTCGGACGTGATGTTTATCTCGTGCGCGGTGGTGCCGTTTTCGGCGAAGACGCTGACGAGGTGCGAGCCCCAATCGCCGAAGACCACGAAGTCGCCGACGACGGCGGCGCCGCACCAGTAGTAGCCGTAGCCGCTTTCGGACGGACGCACCCAGAGAACATTGCCGTTCTCAGCATCGAGGCAGTAGTAGGCGCCGGTCTTTCCCGTGTAGTTGCCGGAGCCGACGTAAATCCTGCCGTCGGCGTACGTTATTGGGCAGTTGAGCTCCGTGGAGATGCCCGGCGGCGTGTGCGCCGAGAGGTCCGTTGCCCAGAGGACTACGCCACTGTCCGCATCGAGGGCGTAGACGACGCCACCCTTCGTCGCAACGTAGAGCTTGCCGTCGGCGTAAGCCGGCGTCGAGAGCTCGTACTGCCAGCCGTACTGGCGGAGCGGCGTTTCCCAGAGCTTCTCGCCGCTGTACGCGTCGAACGCCGTGACGTAAGCTTTCGCATCGAGCACGAAGACCTTGCCATCCGCCACTATGGGTTCGACGTCAACGCCCGCCATCTGCCAGTCGTCAGGGTGCACCTGCGCCTTCCACGCCACGCTCACGTCGGTGACGGGCGCCGGCTCCGAGGTGACGCCGGAATTGAGCCCATCGTGCCGGAACTGCGACCACGCCGTTGCGTCCGCCGCCGCTGCCGTCGCCGTTGCCGCTGCCGCTGCCACGGTCAGCACTACGGCGGCGCCCACGAGCAGCGACGCCACCACCAACGCCAGCTCACTTGTCTTCACTCCAACCACCCTGACCAACATACATGGGCTGAGTAAATATACTTTACGAAAGTCAAGCGATCGTCAGTTAGGCGGCAGCCGGAAATATAGGTTCGGGGGAATGGAGTTTGATGGACGAAGACTCCTTCCGGAAGGGGCTTGAGGAGATTTTTAGGAGTAGGGCTAAGGAGCGATGGTTCGGCTTAGCCATCGAGGAAAAAGACCTCCGGAAGAAGGTTTTGTACTATTCCAAGGTCTTGGAGATCGACCCGCAGGACGTCGCCGCTTTGAACAACAAGGGGCTCGCCCTCAGGAAGCTACAACGGTACGAGGAGGCGATGGCGTGCTACGAACGAGCATTAGAGATCGAGCCTGAGGACGCCGCCATCTGGAACAACAAGGGAGCGGCGCTGAGCGAGCTCGGCAGGCATGAGGAGGCGCTCGCCTGCTTCGAGCGGGCGTTGCAGCTCAACCCCGAGGACGCCGCCTTCTGGAACAACAAGGGGCTCGCCCTCTACCGGCTGGGCAGATATGAGGAGGCAATAGAGTGCTACGAGCGAGCACTGGAGATCGACCCTGAGGACGCCGCCGCTTGGAACAACAAGGGGATCACCCTTTACCAGCAAGGGGAGTACGAAAAGGCGATAATGTGCTACGAGCGAGCACTGGAGATCGACCCTGAGGACGCCGCCGCTTGGTGCAACAAGGCGCTCGCCTTTTTTAAGCTGGAGCTGTATGAGGAAGCAAAAAAGTGTTACGAGCGGGCATTGCTGATAGACCCGCACTACGAGGTCGCATGGAGCGGTAAGAGGCTCGTGGAGGAGCGGCTGCGCAGCAGGAACAAAACGCAACCTTAATAAGACACGCTTTCCCAAATTAAAGCATGCTTTACAGGGTGTTGGCGGTCGTCTGCGTGCTCTCGTTGCTGCTCGTCGCCGGCTGCATCGAAGTCGGCGAGCACCGAGGCTCCTCACCCCCACCCCCGCCGGCGGCGACGCCCCCTCCGGGGGCGACGCCCGCAGAACGCCAGCCGCTCACAAACGCAAGTGCAGGCGTGGAGGCGCAGCTCCTCCCCCTTTACCTCGACATTCTCCAGCGGATTGCGCCGCCGCTGACGGTCGTCGATGACTTCGGCAGGGGCGTCACCGTTCGTGGGAGCGAGCGGATCGTCTCGCTGGCGCCCTCGAACACCGAAATCCTGTTTGCGCTCGGCGTCGGCGACAGGGTCGTGGGCGTGACCGAGTACTGCGACTTCCCGGAAGAGGCGGCGGAAAGGGAGAAGGTCGGTGGCGTCGCCACCGTCGATGTCGAGAAGGTGGTGGCGCTGCGTCCCGATGTCGTCTTCGGCTGCGAGCTCAACGGCAAAGAAACCTTCGACCGGCTTGAATCCTTGGGCGTGAGCGTCGTCGGCATAAACCCGCAGAACATCAGCCACATCCTTGAAGACATTCTGCTCATCGGCGAGATCGTGGGCGCCGAGGAGAACGCTTCCGCCCTCGTCGCCGAGATGCAGGTGAGGATCGAAGCCATTAGGAGCAAGGTGGCGGGGGCGCCGACGCCGAAGGTGGCGCACGTCTGCTGGCACGACCCGTTATGGGTTGCGGGCGCCGGAACCTTCCAGCACGAACTCATAGAGCTGGCGGGTGGCGAGAACGTGTTCTCGGATTTTGAAGACTGGAAGTCCGTGAGTCTTGAGGAGTTCATACGGCGGAATCCGGAGGTGATCGTAGTTTCCGTCGGGCATGGCGCCGAGGGCTGGGCGCCCTACGAGTTCATAACGCACGACGAGCGTCTCCGCACGGTGGATGCGGTCCGCAACGGCAGGGTGTACCCCATCGATGCCGACATCATCGCACGGGCGGGTCCGAGGATCGTGGATGCGCTCGAAGAACTGGCGAGGGACATCCACCCCGAACTGTTTGAGGCGGCGGCGTGAGGCGGGCGTGAATGAGCGAGGGGGTGGCGTGAGGATGGGGGAGGGAGTGAGTAAAAAACGAGCGAACACGGGCGAGCGGACGAAAATATACCACGTCGTGCTCTTCGACTACGACCGCTCGCTCTACGTCTTCTTTAAGGGCTGCAACTTCGCATGTCGGGGTTGCATCCTGAGGAGCACGCCGTGGGACTGCCACATCCCGGAGGAGGACGCACGCCGCCTCTCGTCGCTGGACGTCGAGCTGTTGAGGACGCTGACGCTCTCGGAGCTTGAGCGGATCGTCGTCGCCACGGGCGCAGAGCGTGCGGTGCTCGGCGGCGGCGAGCCCACCGTCGATCCTGCGCTTCCGAGGGTGGTCGAGCTTTTAAAAGGCTATGGCGTCCGCATCGTGCTCCTCACGAACGGGCACGCCCTCGGCGAGGAGCTGGCGGCGAGGCTCGAAGCGGCGGGGCTCGACGAGGTCTGCGTCAGCATCAAGGCGGTCACCGAGGAGATACACGAACGCTACACCGGGAGGTCCAACAGGGAAGTTTTGAGGAACTTCAGGCTCTTGAGGCGGAGCGGCATGGGGCTGAGGGCGGAGACTGTGCTGATACCGGGGCTCGTCGAGAAGGACGAAATTGACAGGATAGCGGCGTTCATCGCAAGCGTCGATAGGAGCATACCGCTGAGGATCGACGGCTACACCGCGATCCCGCAGGCGGAGTGGCGGAGCGCAACGCCCTCCGAAGTGCTCGACGCCGTGAAGGTGGCGAAAAGGCACCTTGAGAACGTCTCGTGCCTGCACTGCGAAGTCCCCATCAGGGGCAACGTCGTCTGCGTGTACCCCTGATCTCATCTTCAATCCTCAAGCCGCCTAAGTGAAAACTGCTGAATAGCTTAGTTAATGGCGGTGTTGTGACTAGTGCAGTACAAACGGCTGAGGAGAAGCCAGTGGCTGGTTTCATAATCTCGGCTATTGCCGGTGCCCTCATACTCATCAATGGCTTGCTAGTGGGTTTCATGGGAGCTACCTTGTCCCTCCTCATACCCGGTGCGGGGCCTCGTGGGCGCAGTACTAATGTACAAAGGCTCCGCCACGGCTGGCGGCGTGCTGGTTCTGATCTTCGGCATACTAAGCATCGTGATCGGGGGAGGGTTCATCTTGGGTTTCATACTGGCTATTGTCGGCGGCGCCCTCGGCTTGGCGGGCAAATGACGGTGCGGCTAAAGGTGGCTTTGTCATCTATTTACCTTTTTTCAGGTACAGAACCCCGACCTGACCCGTTCAACGTCCGAGCCGTGCTACGAGTACACGAGCACCTTCGCCGGCAGGTCGCCGAAGAGTATGCTTATTTCCCTCTCGGGCTCGCCCATGTATTTTACGAACATCGAGGGGCGGGCGGTGATGATGACGGCGCTCCGCCAGGCGTCGTGCCGTCGCAGGTTGGCGGCGAAGCGCTCATAGAATTTCTCGACCTTGCGGGGGCTGCCCATCCTGATGCCGTAGGGCGGGTTCGCGACGACGACGTCGTACTCCAGTGGCAGCTCGCAGGCGTCCGCCTTGAAGAACGTGACGTCCACGCCGGCGAGCCTGGCGTTCTCCTCTGCGCCCCTGAGGTAGCGTTCGTTGATGTCGCTGCCGAAGACCCGCAGCTCCCGCCGCACCGGCTCGTACTCACGGCGCAGCCTCAGAAAAGGCTCGCTGTCAAAAAGGCTGTAAAGCTTCACCTCCTTCGTGTTCGGGATGCCGCACGCATACCTTGCGGCTTCGATCGGGATCGTCCCGGAGCCGCAGACCGGATCTATCAAGCTCTCGTCGAACCGCCAGCCCGAGAGGCGCACGAGTGAATATGCGATCGTGGGCTTCAGCGACGCAGGGTGCTTGAAGCTCCGGTAGCCACGTTTCGCAAGGCTCTCCTCGCCCGTCGTGTCGATGCCCACCCAGAAGCTGTCGTCCCTGACCTCCACACGCACGATGACGTCGGGCTCTTCGAGGCTCACCTTCAGACGCTTCCCGGTCGCCTCCATATAGGAATCGATGACTGCCTGCCCGACCGTCGCCGCGACGTCCACCGACGTGAAGTCATGCGTCCCGCACCTCTTAGCTCGGACCGCAAAGCTCTGCTCCGCCCTTATGTACTTGGAGAAGTCCACACCCCTCGCCTTCCTGTAAATGTCCTCCAGCCCGGAGAAGTTGCCTTCGAGGAGGAGCATGATGACCCTGTGGAGCGAGCGGCCCAGAAAGTTCAGTTTGAAAAGATCGAGCTCGTCGCACTCGAACTTCACAAGCCCCAAGTGCGCCCTCTCCGCCCTCTTCCCCGTAAGCTCCTCGATCTCCCTGATAGCAACCTCCTCCAAGCCCTGCGTGGTCGTCGCCACGCCTCTCATGCGGCTGAAGCTCTCAAGTCAAGCCGAGCTGAGCAGAATGCCGAGGTGGACGGTTTTTCCGTCGATGTCCCACGTTTTCTCGTAAGCCTGCGACTCTGCGGGTGGTCGCCCCTCCACGAGGCTCGTCGCCAGCGTCTCCTCCTTGACGTAGCCCTCGAATTTCCGGATCGCCCTCTTGACGTCGGCGTCGCCCTCGTAAAACACTTTGATGCTGGCGGTGTACTCGAGATCAAGCTCCTTTCGCATCTCTTGGATCCGGCGGACGACGTCCCTCACCAGCCCCTCTTCCCGAAGCTCCGGCGTGAGCTCTGTGTTTATGAATATGGCGACGCCGAGCGCCTCGCCCTTTGCGAAGTTCTGGCGTTCGGCAAGCTCGACCGTCACGTCCTCGGGCGTGATCCTCACGGGCGGACCGCCGTCGCCGACCTCAAGCATGAAGAAGCCTTGTTCTCCGAGGGCGGAAGCCAGCCTCGTCGCGTCAACACGCCGCAACGCCTCCACGACGGCGGGCGTCCTCGCCTTGTACTTCGGTCCGAGCACCCCGTACTTCGGCTTCACGACGTGCGTCACGAACTCGGAAGCGCTGCCGAACCTTATCTTCTTGACGTTGAGCTCGTCTCGGAGGATCGGCAGCAGCTTTTCGATCTTGGAGGCGGTCGCCTCGTCGCAGACGACCACGGCTTCGCTCAGCGGCTGCCGTATCTTTATGCCGGCGCTCGCCCTCGCAAACCTGCCGGCTTCCGCAAGCTTCGAAACCAAAAGCATACTCTCCTCAAGCTCCTTGTCGATCAGCTTCTCGTCAGCCTCCGGGTAGTCGCAGAGGTGCACGCTCTCCTCCGCATCCTCGTAGACGCTCCTCACGAGGTTCTGGTAAATCTCCTCGGTGACGAACGGGACGAACGGAGCAAGAAGCTTGCAGAGCGTCACGAGCGTCTCGTAGAGCGTGAGGTAAGCCGCATCCTTGTCACGGCTCGCCTCCGGCGTCCAGAAGCGCCGCCGTGAGCGCCGCACGTACCAGTTGCTCAGCTCCTCGACCACGAACTCTTCGAGCTTCCTCGCCGCCAGATGGAGCTCGTACTCGTCGAGGTGCGCCCGCACGTCCCTGATCAGGGAGTTCAGCCGTGAGAGGAGCCAGCGGTCGAGCAGGCTCCTGTCCTCCGCCGGAATGCTCTTCGCCTTCGGGTCGAAGTCGTCGATGTTCGCATAAGTCACGAAGAAGAAATAGACGTTCCAGAGGGTACTCAGGAACTTCCGCATCTTTTCGAGGACCGCCTGCTCGTAGAAGCGTTTGTCGTCCTCGGGCGGGCTGACGGCGTAGAAGTACCAGCGGAAGGCGTCCGCCCCCTCCCTGTTGAAAATCACGTTCGGATCGACGACGTTGCCGAGCCGCTTGCTCATCTTGCGTCCGTGCTCGTCGAGGATGTGCCCGAGCGAGAGCACGCTCAGGTACGGCGTCTCGCCAAAAACCGCCGTCGAGACGGCGAGCAGCGAGTAGAACCAGCCCCTCGTCTGGTCCACGGCTTCGGTGATGAACGTCGCCGGGAAGTTCTGCTCGAACTCCTCGTAGCCCTCGAACGGGTAGTGCCACTGCGCGAAGGGCGCGGCGCCGGAATCGTACCAGCAGTCGATCACGTCCGGCACACGGCGGGCGTCGCCGCCGCACCGCTCGCATGTCAGCACGAGCTCGTCAACGTAAGGGCGGTGCAGATCCAAGCTCTCCTCGGTCGGGAAGACCTTGAAGAAGTTCTTGGCTTTCCTCTTCAGCTCCTCGATGCTCCCTATGAAGATCTCGGCGCCGCACCGCTCGCAGATCCAGATCGGGAGCGGCGTCCCCCAGTAGCGCTCTCTGCTCAACGCCCAGTCCACCACGTTCTCAAGGAAGTTCCCGAAACGCCCGTGCTTCAGATGCTCGGGGTACCACCTCACCTTCTCGTTGTTCGCCAGCAGCAGGTCCCGAAGCTCGCTCATCTTGATGAACCACGTTTCTCTGGCGTAGTAGAGGAGCGGGGAGTCGCAGCGCCAGCAGAACGGATACTTGTGCACGTAGGTTTCCCGCTTATAGAGCAGCCCCCGCTCTTCCAGCATTTCGATGATTTTCGGGTCGGCGTCCTTCACAAAGAGCCCGGAGAGCGGCGGAATCTCGGCGGTGAAACGCCCGCTGCTGTCCACGGGCTGCGTGAAGCCTAGCTCATGCTCTTTACATACTTCATAGTCGTCCTCGCCGAACGCCGGCGCAATGTGGACGACGCCCGTGCCCTCATCAAGGGTCACGAACGTCGCGCACACTATCCTGTGAGCGTCGCCCCCCTCGATCTTGGCGTACGTGAACAGCGGCTCGTAACGTAGACCCTCAAGCTCGTAGCCCTTGTAACTTCCTAAAACCTCGTAATCGTCGTCTAGGACGTGCAGGCGTGCTTCTGCGAGGATAAGGCGTTTCCCGGCGTGCTTCCCGCTCTTCAGCTCCACCTTCACGTATTCGTAGTCGGGGTGCACCGCCAACGCCACGTTTGAGAGCAGCGTCCACGGCGTCGTCGTCCACGCCAGCACGAACGTGTTCTCGACGTCGCCGACGTCTGCGCCCTCGACGGCTTTCAGCGGAAACATCACAAATATCGAGGGGTCCTCAACGTCCTTGTAGCCCTGTGCGACCTCATGGCTGCTCAGCGGCGTCTCGCACCTCGGACAGAACGGCACCACCTTGTGCCCCTTGTAGAACAAGCCCTTCTTCCAGATTTCTTTCAACGACCACCATACGGACTCTATGTAATCATTGGTGAACGTGATGTAGGGGTTATCCATATCGATCCAGAAGCCGACGCGCTTCGTGGCTTCGACCCACTCACGCTCGTATCTGAAAACGGACTCTTTACAAAGCTTGTTGAACCTCTCGATGCCGAATTCCTCGATCTCTCGCTTGCTGCTTATGCCGATCTCCTTTTCGACCTCGATCTCCACGGGAAGCCCGTGCGTGTCCCAGCCGGCTTTCCTCGGCACGTAGTAGCCGCACATCGTCTTGTAACGCAGCACCAAGTCTTTGACGGCTCTCGTCATGATATGCCCGGGGTGCGGCGCCCCGTTTGCGGTCGGCGGGCCCTCGACGAACACGAAGCGTTCGCGACCTTTACGACGCTCTACACTCTTCTCAAAAATCCTATTTTCTTCCCAGAACGCAAGTATCTGCCCCTCAAGCCTTGGGAACTCGGGCTTTAATGGCACCTCCTTGAAACGCCCCATCCTACCCCCATCCCTCCTTTAAACACCAACCTTAAAAAGCTTCTGCGCCCTCGGACAGTCCGCTGCAGTCACGAGTGCGAGTTCTTACAGCACTCTCGCCCCAGTCTCCCACCGGGAAGCGGCTCAAACACATCGATCTCAGACGGATCCCGCATACTCTCTGCTAGCAAGTACTTTTCGAGCGACACGCAGATTTTTATTCCCCTCGGCTCATCACTACCATGGTGGCGGGGGGCATGAAGCTCAGGAGGAGCGGGCGCAACCCCATCCTGAAGCCCAGGGGCGACGATTGGGAGGCGCTGGCGGTGTTCAACTGCCAGCCATCGAGAGGGGCAGCCGGATATACCTTTTGTACCGTGCGGTCGGGGAGTATCGGGAGTACGTATCACGCCTCGGGTACGCAGTTCTGGACAGGGAGCTGAACTTGGTTGAGCGGTCGAGCGAGCCGGTGTTCGGACCCGACGTGAGGCTCTGGGAGGTGTCTGTGGAGGATCCGAGGCTGGTGGAGGTGGACGGAGAAGGGGAGGTGTACATGACGTACGTCACGACCCCGACGCCCGCGCCGCCCGCCGCCGTCAGGCTGAAGCTCGGACTCCCGAAACCGCAGCAGGCTCATCCGAGGGCGGCGGTCGCAAGACTCAAGGGCTTCTGGGAATTCAAGCGGCTCGGGGTGATAACCCCCTACGACGCTGAGGAGAGAGACGTGGTTTTGTTTCCCAAGAAGTTCGATGGCAGGTTTGCGGTGCTGCACAGACCCGCAAACTGGGTGGGTTCAGGATATCCGGTGAGCGCTCCCAGCATCTGGTTTGCGTGGCTCGACGGGATTCCGGGGGTGATGCACGGGCACCGTGTGGTGATGGAGCCCGAGGAGGAGTGGGAAGCCAGCAAGATCGGAGCCGGTCCCCCGCCGATAGAGACCGAGGAGGGCTGGCTGCTCATATACCACGGGGTCGACGAGAACAACGTTTACAGGGCGGGCGCCGCCCTCCTCGACCCAAGAGAGCCGTGGAAGGTGATAGCACGGACCAGGGAGCCGATACTCGAACCGGAGGAGGAATACGAGAGGGAGGGCGACGTCCCGAACGTCGTGTTTCCGGAGGGAGCCGTCGTCCTCGACGGCGAGCTCTTGGTGTTCTACGGCGCCGCCGACAAGGTGTGCTGCGTCGCGAGCGCAACCCTGAACGAGGTGCTGGATGCGCTCATGTCCAGCGCTTAGCTCTTTGAGGGCGAACGAGGCCGAGAGCGAGGCTATGAAAATAGCGCTCCTTTCCAGATGGAACACGGCGTGTGTCGTCTCGCTGCACGCCGAACTCATAGGCAGGGAGGGGGTCAGAAGGAGGCATGAGCTGGTAGTATTTGCTCCGAACAACATAAGACCCGTGCGGGAGGACGAAGACTACGTGATAAGGTGCTACAGCGACGAGGGCGACCGTACAACCACAGCCCGAACCTTCTTCCATCCGGAGCCGCTGTTGGAAAAGGAGTACGAGGTCTTAGTTGCCGAAAGGCTGGAGTGGATCCCGCTCAAGCCGCTGAGGGAGATATTCCCGGAGGTGAGGAGGAAAGCCAAGACGGTGTACGTGATCCACGAGAGGGCAGTTCTGCGAGCTTGAGTGGGACGCGCCCGAGAATTATTAATGTTGGAAAGTTCCACATCACAGCTAGGGGGGGCAGTGTTGCGGAGAAGGTGGTAGTATGATAGAGCTGTTAGCGTTTTTCGTTCTCCTGATAGTAATCTACTTAATTTACAGGCAGAGGGGAGAGATTGAAGTTTTGAGGGAGAGGGTCGATGATGTCATCCAGAACATTTCAGATATTGTTGAGGGTGCTGTTTCGAGAACATTTCAGAGCTCTGCCGGTGTATTTGAGAGCCTCTTCGCCTCAGCCATTAACAAAAATTCTGAGGTGATAAAGGGAGCCTTTGCGACCTCTCTTAAAGAGCTTGGAATTCAGGAAGACCTCGGGAAGCTGAGTGAAGCATCGAAAGATCTCAAAGCTATAACATCCGACCTGAAAACCATGTTCCAAGTTAAGCATGCGAGGGCTAGATTCGGTGAAATGCAGCTTGAAAGCCTGCTTAAGGACGTTTTTCCAGCGAACAGGATAGTGTTTCAGAAGGATATTGGAGCGGGAAGGCCCGATGCCTGCATTGTTGTTGATGGAAAACTCCTCTGTATAGATTCCAAATTCCCCTTGGAGAACTTCAGGAGGTATGCGGAGGCTGAGAGCGAGGCTGAGAAGAACCAGCACTGGAACAGCTTCATAAGAGACTTGAGAAAGCATGTGGAAGATATAAGGACCAAGTATGTTGGGAAGGAGAACACCCTCGATTTTGCTTTTATGTTCGTTCCCTCCGACACGATATTCCACCACATAATTTCGGAGGAGCCGGATCTGGCAGTAGAGGCGTCAAAGGCAGGCGTGATCCTAGCCTCCCCGTCAGTTCTCCCTGCTTACCTAAGTCTGATCTCAGCAAGAATTCAAGCTCAGGAGATTTCAGAGAGAGCTAACGAGATACAGAGGAAGCTGGGGAAGATGGGTGAGTACATCAAGAATCTTGAGAACAATCTGGAAACCCTGTTCAGACACGTTGGAAACGCATCAAAGAAAGCATCAGACGTGGGAACATCTTTCAACAAGCTGAAGAGCTTTTACTCCTCAGTTTGCAGATTTGAGGAAGTGGAAGAGTGACGCCGACTAGGGCTTCCACCGGTGGGAGGTTGGGGGCGTGCCGAACGGCGCTCCCCGCCGGGCGGATCACGCGCCCTGTCCGCAGGTGTGCTCACGGCTCGTCAACGACTCATAGCTTTCGACCAGCCGTAGAGTATAACTAACGCTCCACCGACCTCCCCCAAGCTCTGAAACCACCCCTACATGCAGGTTAGTAATATCCTCTTTGGGGAGTTGTCAGAGCTAGCATGTCAATGTCAGAAATCACGACTTCAGCTGTTATCATAGACGGCCTGCGTTCTATTCTTATATACGCCTATTTCGTGAGAGTTGCTTGCAAGCTGTGTGGCTTTTACCTTATCTCACCGGAAGCCGCTCGGAGCCTCGCCATCGCCCGACCGCACTGCGGCGTCATCCAGAAAGCCTGCAGCCGGCGATCACGTTCTGCCCGTAGGAGATGCCGCCGTCGCCGTTCGGAATTTCGTTGTGCGTCAGCAGCCGCAGCCCGCCGTGGCGTCGCCGCACGAAGCCCTCGACGATCATCGTTATCGGCTCGTTGTAGGAGACGCCGCCCGTCATCCCCACGCTCAAACCCTCCTCCTCGGCGAACTCCAAGGCTATGCCCACAAGCTCCTCTAACAAGGCGTAGACGAAGGAGTAAACGAAATCAGCCTTTTCGGCATCGTCCAAGCCGGCGGCGGCGTGCGGCGGCGCCTCCTCGAAGAGCTGCTCGAAAAGCTCCAGCGTCATGACCTCACGCACGCCGCCACGGGGCTTTGACGCCGCTTTGAACTCGTGCTTCGGCTTCGGACTCGGACTCGGATTCGGCTTCGGCTTTGGCACCCCGCCGCCCTTCGCAGCACGACGCAGCCCCGCATCCAGAAATCTTTCAAGCTTCATCGCAGGCTCGCCCTCGTAAGTCATGCGGCGGCAGATGCCGAAGTAGCACGAGAGGGCATCGAGCACCCTGCCGAAGCTGCTCGTCAGCGGCGCCGTCCGCATGAGCTTCCTTAAAATCTCCTGCTCACGCTCGCCGAGGTTGAGGGCGGCACCCACGTCCTGACCCACTCCCAGCTTTTCAGCGATCGCAAACACGAACCGCCGAGGATCTCTTATTGCGGCGTCGCCGCCGGGCAGCGGCAACTCCTGAAGGTGCGCCACCCTCTCAAAATCGTGAAACGATGCGATGAGAAGCTCGCCGCCCCAGGCGTTCCCGTCGCTGCCGTAGCCCGTGCCGTCGAGCGTGAGCGCCACGACACGGGCGTCGCTCACGGCGTCGCCGAGCATGCCGTTGTCGAGCATCAGGGAGGCGGCGTGCGCCCAGTGGTGCTGGACCTCAACGAGCTCCGCATCGAACTCCTCGGCGAGCTCCCGCCCCACGCCCCTCGTCGCATATCTCGGATGCAGATCCACGGCGACCGCTGAAATCCCTTCTATGCGCAGCATCCGCCTGAAACGCTCCACGCCGCTCCGCAGGAACTCGATGACGCCGTAGTGTCTTGAGTTTCCGATGAACTGCGACGAGAACAGCTTGCCGCCGGCGGAGATGCAGAACGTCACGTCACGCTCCGCTCCGAGGCTCAGCACCGCCTCCTTGTAAGGGACGGCGAGGCTGAGGGGCACAAAGCCCCGGGAGCGTCTCAAAAAGAACTTGCGAGCGCCATAGCACCGCACGACGGAGTCGTCAACCCTGTTCACGATGCGGCGGTCGTGCAGCAGATAGAAGTCGGCGGGCAGCGCGAAGGCGGCGTCGTTCTCTATGACCATCGGCTCGCCGGGGAGGTTCGCCGACGTCATTATGATGCCGTCCGCCTCCAAATAATGGAACAAAACGTGCTGGAACGCCGAATATGGCAGGTACACGCCGATGTTACCCAAGCCGGGCGACACGAGCTCGAAGATCTCTCTGACCTCCGGCGAGACCGCAGCCCGCTTTTTCAACAGCACGATGGGGCGTTGCGGCGACCTCAACAACGCCTCCTCAAACTCGGAAATCTCGGCGTACTCACGGACGGTCGCAACGTCCCGGAACATCACCGCAAACGGCTTCGCCTCCCTCCTATAATCACGACGCAACCGCCTTATCAGCGGCGGCGAGAGCTTGCAGACGACGTGCATCCCGCCCCAGCCCTTCACCACCCCCACGTGCCCCTCGTCGATAAGCCTCGCAAATTTTTTTATCGGCTCTCTCTCCTCTACAACCCTCCCAGAACGGTCATAAAGCCTAAACCTCGGACCACATTTCCAACAAGAAATCGTTTGTGCATGAAACCTACGATTCGTCGGATCCGAGTACTCGCGGAAGCAATCTTCGCACATCTTGAACGGGCGCATCGCCGTCCGCTCTCGGTCGTAGGGGAGGTCTTCGATGAGCGAGAAACGGGCGCCGCACGCCGTGCAGTTGATGAACGGGTACAAATAGCGGCGGTTCGAGGGGTCGAAAAGCTCTTTCACGCACTCGTCGCAGACCGCCGTGTCCACGGGGATGAGCGACGTCCGCACGCCGTCCTCGCTGTGCAAGATCCTGAAGTCGTCGAACTTTATTTTTGGAGCCTCCTCGACGACGACATCCTCGATGCGGGCGAGCCTCGGGAGCTCCTCCCTCAGCCGCCTCAAAAAAACTTCGGGGTCGCCGTCTATGCAGATTTCGACGCTCGACCCCTTGTTGAGGACGTAACCTCGGAGGTTGAGCGCCTTCGCCACTCTGTACACGGTGGGGCGGAAGCCCACGCCTTGCACGACGCCCCTGACGAGTATTTTCGAGGGCATCCCCTCCATTTTTAAGGCTTGAGCGGACAAATAACTTGCGGGATTGAGATGGAGGCGAAAATTAGGAGGAAGACGAGTGAGACTGACGTTGAGGTCTCGTTAAACCTGAGGGGTGCGGGGAGGGCGTCCGTGAGTACGGGTGTGCGCTTCTTCGACCACATGCTCGAAACGCTCGCAAGGCACGGGCTTTTCGACTTGGAGGTCAGAGCTGAGGGGGATTTCGAGCATCACATCGTCGAGGACGTGGGCATAGTCTTGGGCGATGCGTTCGACAAGGCGTTGGGAGGCGATGAACGCCGAGAAGGTATGAAGAGGTTCGGGTCTGCTGCCGTTCCTATGGACGACGCACTTGCGTTCTGCGCCGTGGATGTCGTCGGGCGGAGCTTCTTGGCGTTCTCTGCGTCGTTTAAAAATGAGAGGGTAGAAGACATGAGTGTCGAGAACGTCGAGCACTTCCTCCGCTCCTTCGTCACGCACGCTAGGATCACGGCGCACATCCGAGCGGAAGGGGAAAACGACCATCATAAAATTGAAGCCATCTTCAAAGCTCTAGCCGTCGCACTGCGTGAGGCGGTTTCCTGGTCGCCTACATCTCACACAACTTAAATTCAGGCTCATCCCAGGCAGACGCTCAAGCGCTCCTTTCAGCCCTCATAGCTCATCCTTCGCACCGGCACATCGTTGCTATGAGAGCCTTGGGGAACACTTGAGGAGCTCGGCGTGGCATCCACCTCACTCTGTTCATCGACTTCATCGCCACAGCTTCATCACCAATACATTTGTATGGTGTGCTGATATTTAAATATTCTGTATGATGAGATTAGTGTTCAAGGCGAGGGTTGCGAAGAGCGGGGATAGGTTTGTCATATCCATTCCGAAGAGGCTGAATGAGAAGGCTTCCGAGCTGCACATGAAAGAGGTGATCGTAATTGTCGAAGAACTCTATTAGAAGCGGTAGGGAAGTAGTAACTCACGCTACAATCAACGCTCCGATAGAGGGTTCTGCGGAAGATACAGCTAGGCTGATGAGATTAATGTACAAGTTCAGAGACTGTGTTAGAAGAGCTTTGCCTTTAGTAAGGAGTGGAGTTGAGCCAACTAAAGGCAATTCTAAGGGATTTTATAGGTAATGCGTGGTATGCTTACTCTGCTTGCTGTATGGCTAAGCTAATTCTAGAAGGTTTGGAAGCTACTAACGGCGGCTGTGTAAACGTAAGAAAACCGTTCTTGGTCAGCAGTGGTGATAAGTCTCGTTCAGGCAACAGAAATATCAAGTTGCTCAGTGCAAGCGAGTTAGAAGTGCAATATTCCTTTGATGGTCGAGGCAAATTCTTGCATTTCTCAGCCATGTTTCCGGAGAAGTTTGTACCGTTAGTCGAAGAGTTAGTTGAAAAAAGCAAAGCAGAACGAAGTCAGTTATGGTGCAGCAATATCACTTAAAAACGATCTTGTTGCGCACATCAATGTTCCATTAGATCTGTGGCTCGAGCACAGAAGAAGGAAGAGTAAGCCGTTCGGAAATAATGTAGCCTCTGTGGATATTAACTCTGATAGAGTGAACTTGATCGTAATCACGCCAGATCGTGAGCTCATTTATCGCAAGACTTTTTGGTATCCGGAAGTGAACTCACCAGGGTATCCGAAGGGCAAGGCTGATTATACAAGGCATCAGGCTATCAACGAGGCTGTCGAATTAGCTTACTATTGCGGAGCTTCAGTAATAGTTTTAGAGGATTTGTTCAGGATAAAGAAGAAAGAGTTTACGAACTCTGCCAAAGCTAACAGGAAAATTAGCAGATTTTCCAAGCGAGAGTTGCTGACGCATGCAATATTAGAGGCTTTAGAGTGGAGTATTGAGCCTTATCTTATCAACCCAGCGTACAGCAGCTCTAAAGGGGGAGAATTAGCTAAGGAGCGAGGGCTTGATGCCCACTCCGGTTCCGCCTTAGCCTTAGCTCTAAGATTTCTAGATGGTAAAGTCTGTTAAGATTTGTGAGGGTATGGAAGCTGTTGCGAGCCTCCCTATGGCAGCCAGCATTAAGCTCGTCTTAGTCTCCTGTAGCTGTCCTCCCAGCTTCAGCCCTAGTGCAGCCCTCAAAGGGCGGCACCGGAAACGTCACATCGCTCATCGAACCTCAATTTTTGCTTAGCCGAGAAATCCACACGCTCATGAGCCCATCGTCCACGCTCAGCTTGATGCCATGAAGCTAGTGTCAGACGGCGGACGCCGCCGCTCTGAGAAAATCACGCCGCCGCAGCGTCTTGACCCTTGGGGGCGTGGGCGCCGTGAGGAGCCGAGGCACGCTCAGCTCGCCGGTCGCAACCATCACGACCTCCCTGACCAAAATTTCGGCGTCCCCGTCGCCTCCTAGGATCACGTTCGGGCAATAGTCGTTGACGTATACGTAGAACTTCCGCCCTTTGTACTGGTAGAGCGCACGATCGCTCCCCCGCCTGTGCACCGAGAACGGGAAGATCTTACAGGTTATGGGCTTAAGAGCCCCTTGGAGCGAGCAGAGCTCCCCCTGTAGGAACGGGCACCTCCCTCCTATCTTCCTGATATAGAACTTGCCGTCCCTGCACTCGACGAAGCCGGTTCTCATGAGCTTCAGAGCCTCGTACGCCGTCAGCTTCGGGCGGAAGTCGAAACAGCACCTGCCGCAGCGCCCGCACTCCCACCAGCGGATGTCCCTCCAAGGGACGAGCATCATTATAGGTAGAACAAGAGTTGATGAATCCCTGAGCCCAAGATCATTCTACAGCCACCTTAGCCTCTATCAGTCCGAGCTGCTTGAGCCTCGCATAAGCCCGTCTTAGTATGCGTCGAATCGCTCCTCTCCGGCTGAGCCCTCCGAGCCTCATGGCAGCGGCTCTTATGCTCCGCTCTTCCAGTAAAAGTTCGAGCAGCTTCCGATCAGAGTTGGAGTCCAGAACGTCGTGCTGAAGGGCGAGCCTCGCAACCTCCATCGGGTCGTTTCCCTCAAGCGGGAGGTCTGCCGACCGCACAGGACGCTTGGAACGCTCCAGAAGCTCTAACTCGATGACCGCCACGCTGTCCGAGAGACGAATGCCCCCGTAATGCCTGTTAAGGGCTTTAATGAGTTCGCTCTTGCTCCTGAATCCGTCCTTCTCAGCGTCCTCCTGCGTCAGCTCGCAGACCCTCTTCACGCTGACCGCCGTTATCCGGGCTTTCCCCACGTACTCGCCGCCGCAATGTATCAGAACGAGCTGCCCCGGCTCGTACTTTTCCCTCTTGAGGAGGCGGATCGTGCACAGCTTCCGACCTGAGTGCAGTTTGCTCTTGTATCTTCCGTCGAAGTGCAGGTGTTTCGTCCGCCGCATCGAAGTCGTGACGCCGGCGCTCCCATCCATACCCATGACGACCGGTCCGATCCGAGCGCAGCAGAGCATGCGACAAGCCACGGGCGTACTGAGGCGATGGGCGATACGGGGTGAAGCGGCGCCGCAGCATGCGGGGGGAGGGATTTGAACCCTCGAACCCCTACGGGACGGGACCCTGAATCCCGCGCCTTTGGCCTGACTCGGCAACCCCCGCTTAAAACTGACTTAGCGTGAGTTGTCTTAAAATGCACACTTCACCTGGAATCTCGATGGGGTAGCGTCCGGTGAGGCATCCCAGACACAAGCTGCGGGCGGGCAGCCCGATGGCATCTATAAGCCCTTCGAGGCTCAAGTAACCGAGCGTGTCCGCCTCTATGAGCCTGCATATCTCATCGACGTCGTGATTTGCGGCGATCAGCTCTTCCCTCGTGGACATGTCGATGCCCATGTAGCACGGCGCTATTATCGGCGGGCTGCCGACCCTGAAGTGCACCTCCCGGGCGCCACCTCGCCTTATGTAGTTGACGATCCTTCTTGAGGTCGTCCCGCGGACGATGCTGTCATCCACGACGACGACTCGCCTGTCCTCGACGTTTTTCCGGACGACGTTCAGCTTGAGCCGCACCGCAACATCTCTCATTCGCTGCTCCGGCATGATGAACGTGCGTCCCACATAACGATTCTTGATGAAGCCCTCCATGTAGGGGATGCCGGAGCGTCGAGCATAACCGATGGCGAACGTCACGCCGGAGTCCGGAACCGGCGTCACCATATCGGCTTCGATCGGATGTTCCTCAGCGAGCCGCTCCCCTATTTTGAGTCGTACGTCGTAAACGAGGCGCCCGTCGAGTACGGAGTCCGCCCTCGCGAAGTATATGTATTCGAAGACGCAGTGCGCCGTGTTGCTCGCCTTGTAGAGGCGATGCCTTTCTAGCAGCTCTCCATCTTTGAAAATCACTACCTCTCCCGGCTTCACGTCTTGGAGAAACCGCCCGCCCAGAACGTCGATGGCGGCGGTCTCGGAGGCGACGATGTAGCCGCTGTCGAACTCGCCGATGCAGAGCGGTCTGAAGCCCAGGGGGTCCCGCACCGCCACGAGAGCATCATTAACAAGCATGACGAGGGAATAAGAGCCTCGAAGCCTCAGCATTATCTCCTTTATTGCTGTCAGCAGGTCGTGCCGCATCAGCTCTTTCACGAGGAGTTGTGCGATGACCTCAGAATCGCAGTCCGTATGGAACACACGACCTTCACGCTCGAGTTCCCGCCGCAGCTCCTGCGTGTTCACGAGGTTCCCGTTATGGGCGATCGCGATGCTCCCGCCCTTGAAGTCGAGGACGAGCGGCTGCGCATTTTCTATTCTCGAAGCGCCAGTCGTCGAGTAACGGACGTGCCCTATACCGGCGTTCCCCCGCAGCAGCTCAAGCTTCTTCTCGTCAAAGACCTCGTAAACGAGCCCCATGCCCTTCAGGACGTTGATCTCTCCGTTTTCGCAGACGGCAATCCCCGCAGACTCCTGACCGCGGTGCTGCAGCGCGTAGAGCCCATAATAGATGGGTAGGGAGGAATTCCCCTCGCTGAGCGAAATGCCCACGATGCCACAACACTCCCGCATCGCTCTTGCCTCGATCATAGTCCCCAATACTCCCTTTGTATTCTTTTTATCTCCGCAACCCTATTTCTGACCGCCGCCCTCGCCTCAGCCTCCGGAACGCCGCCCCCCTCAAACTCGTCACGCAGAGCCTCCAGCACATACTGCACGGACTCCGCAAGGGCGTTCAGCGAGTAACCGCCTTCGAGCGATACGACAATCCTGCCGCCGCCCCCAACCGCACCCTTTATAACTTCAGTGAGGACGCCGAACGTCCTTGAGGACAGCCGCATGCTCGCAAGAGGGTCCGAAGCGTGCGGGTCGAAGCCGGCTGAGATCAGCACGAACTCCGGGCGGAACTCCGCCGCTATCGGCGCTAACACCTCCTTGAACACGTAGATGTAGTCGGGGTCGCCGCATCCCGCAGGCAGCGGCACGTTGACCGTGAAGCCCCGCCCGTCGCCGCTGCCGACCTCGTCGAGCCAGCCCGTGCCCGGATAATAGGGGTATTGGTGCGTCGAGAAGTAAAGAACGCTTGCATCCTCATAAAAAGCGTTTTGCGTGCCGTTTCCGTGGTGCACGTCCCAGTCCACAATTAGGATGCGCCTGAGTCCTCGCCGTTTAAGATGTTCGGCGGCGATCGCCACGTTGTTAAATATGCAGAAGCCCATGCCCCGGCTGCGTTCGGCATGATGTCCTGGGGGTCTTACCGCGGCGAATACGCTCTTTAAGTTGCCATTAAGAACCTCTTCGACCGCCTTTATGACGCCACCAGCAGCGAGCAGCGCTACCTCATACGAAGCCGCAGAAACTGGTGTATCTGGGTCGAGCATTCCGCCGCCTCGCGCGCACACCCCCCGCACGCTCTCGATATAGGAACGCTCGTGAACGTATTCTATCTGCTCTAAAGCCGCAGGCTCGGGCGAAATCCTGACGAGACGCTCTGACAACCCCGAACTTTCCAACCGCTCAATTATCGCCGTCAAACGAGCTGCCCTTTCAGGGTGATAGGCACCAGTATCGTGCTTCAGGAAATCGTGATGGTACACGAGCCCAGTGCTTTTATCGGCGTCAGAAGACCCCTTACTCATCACTCACAAGAGGTCTCAAACGCTTTTAATACTTGCGGAAAGGACGCAGCTAAACGAATGAACGTAAGTATGCAATGCACTCCTCCAATCCCACCAGCCTCTGCTCTCCCGTCTTCAAGTCTCTGACCAGGACTTTGTTCTCGCTTAATTCCTTCTTCCCGATGATGATCGCGAAGTCCGCACCGATAGCATCCGCGAACGAGAGTTGGGCGCTGAGGCTGCGCCGCATCACATCCACGTAGGTCACAAACTCTTCTCTCAGCTGCTCTGCGACTGTAACTGCTGCCTTTCTGACATCCCTCTCTCTCCCAACCGGAGCTACTACCACTTTCAGGCGACGCACCTCAGGCACCTCGCAGATCTCCATGACTCTATCGAAGCCGATGGCGAAGCCGGTCGAGGGTGCGTCGTCGCCGCCGAAGAGCGCCGCAAGCCGGTAGGAGCCGCCGCCGCATATCTGGCGTTGTGCGCCGAGTCCCTTCGTGGCGTAAGCCTCGAAGACCATGCCTGTGTAATAATCCAGCCCTCTGGCAATGCTGAAATTCAGCTTAAAATCCACGTCGTAGCACTCTAAAGCTTCAAGAAGTCCTTTCAGCTCGCTGATGGCAGCTTCGCCTTTGTTCTTCAGTATTTCAGAAGCCTCGTCGATGGCAGCCACGTCCCCGCTTAAGCTCACCAAGTTTAAAAGGTCGTCGACGCAGCCCGCAGCGCCGCAGTCACGCAACATTTGGACGGCAGCGTCCAGCTCTCCCTTGTCTATCAGCCGCATCACCCTGTTCTTAAGCTCCTCAGAAACATCGCCGAGAACGCTCCTTATGAGCCCTACGTGCCCTATTTGTAACTCGAACTCCACATTTAGCTCCTTTAAAATCGTGTAAGCGAGCGCTATGCTCTCGGCTTCAGCCTCAGGCGTCCCCGCCCCTATGAGCTCGGTGCCGAACTGCCAGAACTCCCTAAAACGACCCTTCTGTGGACGTTCGTATCTGAAGCAGTTTCCAAAATAGTATAGACGCAACGGCTTCGTCCGCAGCTTCATCTCGTTTACATACATCCTTATCACTGGCGCTGTAAGCTCCGGACGTAGCGCTAACCGCCGCCCGCCTTTATCTTCAAAATCGTACATCTCCTTCACTATCTCCTCACCAGAACGTAACGTGAAGAGCTCCACGTGCTCGAACGTCGGCGTCTGCACCTCCTCATAGCCCCAACGCTCCGCAATCTCTCGCATTTTCTGTTCTACTGCACGCCGCCGCTTCATCTCTTCTGGTGGGAAATCCCTAGTGCCCCTAGGCCTTTCTATCTTCAACGCAAGCCCCCTCGCTCTTGCTTTCCCCCTCTAAATTTAAGAATATTGTTGCTGCTAATTCCCGCCTTTTCAAAGGTGCAGCAGGGAGGTGGGTGGGGAAAAATATTTATGTAGCACCATCGTATTATTCATTGCCTGCTATGCGGGCCTAGGGCTGGGCCGGCCCGAAGTGAAGCCCTCGACACCACGACCGCTGCCCGTGAGGCTGAAAGAGCTGGCGGGCAAGTCGAGGTGGATGAACTGGGAACCTCCCTCAGGATGCCCCTGTGAGGGGAGGAGGTCACATCCCTACGCCCTAAAAAACAGACGTGAAAGCTTCAAGCTGGAAGCAGTTAAGTGACGCAAAAAAACTCGCTTTGGCACTGACTGTAAGTGTCGTCTCGGTCGTCCTGATATGCATCCTTACTCTAAGTGCTGAGACCTTGGCGTGCATTCGCAGTATTAGTTTGAAGTTCCTTGTGGCAGCGGCTGCCGCGCACATGCTCTCGTGGCTTTTCGCGGCGCTCCGCATACGCTCGCTGAGCGTGGCGCTTGGCACGAAAATAAGTTTTAAAGAGGCACTTAAGGCAGTGATCGCAGGTCTCTTTCCCGCAGCTATAACGCCGACGATGCTCGGCGGCGAGCCTGTCAGGGTCTACATGTTGCACAAAAGCGGCATGAGCGTCGGCAATGCCACTGCGGTCGTGCTGAGTGAACGCATCCTCGACGCACTTTTCTTCCTACTCACGCTCCCTTTTGCGTTTACCGTCTTTTTTGGCGTGCTTAGGAGCGGTGCCGCAACGTCGGGCTTACAGCACGTCTTGATGTCGGTCATGGTTTCAGTGCTCGCACTGACGTTCTTAGCCGTCTTAGTGGTTGTGATCTTCATGCTAAAGCCAGAAACCCTTAAAAAGGCATCTTCGTCGCTGCAAAACTTCGTCAAAAGAATTATTGGTAGAGCGGGCTTTGAAAATCCAAGACAAGAGAGACTGCTCGAAAAAGCGGCGAGGGAGATAGAAAATTTCAAGAGCGGGCTGCTCATGCTACTGAGACACAAAAAAAGTATGTTAGAGGGCATGTTTTCTACGGTGTTACATTGGTGTGTGGACTTCTCCACACCCTCCTTGATACTGATGGGCTTCGGAGTAAGCCCTGCATTCGTAAAGCTGTTTGCAGCCCAAGTAATTATCATCATACTTACGATACTGCCAACCCCCGGCGGCAGCGGCGTCGCAGAGTTCGGCGCCTTGACCTTTTTCTCCCCATTCGTGAGCGTGTCGCTTCTCGGTCCTCTGATAATAGGGTGGCGGCTCGTTACTTACTACACTAACATTGTGGTAAGCGGCGTGCTGCAATACAAGCTTCTACGGGCGTGAAAAACCGAAAAAAGCAAAAACATAAGGAGGTGAAGAGAGTGATGGGGTGATATAAATGAATTTTGAGCTCACTGAGGAGCAGAAGGACATTGTAGAGGCGGTTCGTGAATTTTGCGAGAAGGAATTCGATAAAGAGCTGGCGTTAAAATACGAAACTGAGCACAAATACCCGTTTGATTTATTACGGAAGGCGGCGAAGCTCGGCTTTGTCGGCGTGCACTACCCTGAGGAGTACGGCGGACAGGGACTCGGCACTCTCGAGAACGCTTTGATCGTCGAGGAGATGTGCAGAGCCGACTCCGGACTCGGCACCTGCATCCTACTTGCGGACTTTGCATGTGAGATCATAAAATGGTTCGGGACGCACGAGCAGAAAGCCGCTTACCTCCCAAAGGTCTGTGCTGGCGAGTGGATTTCTGCAGGTGCATTCACCGAGCCCAACCACGGATCGGACATCACGGAAATGGATACCGTCGCAGTAAAAGACGGCGACGAGTGGGTGATCAACGGTACGAAAACTTTTATCTCTAATGGCGGAATTTGCAACTTCGCAATCGTCCTCTGCCAGACGAATCCGAACGCTACGCCAAAATACAGAGGGATGAGCACCATCATCGTGCCTAAGGAGCAGTTTGAAGCGATCGACCTCGGACTTAAGATGGGCATTCGTATGACATCGACGGCGGAGCTGTCTTTCAGAGACGCAAGAGTCCCCCTTGAAAACCTCGTCGGCGAGGAGAACCGGGGCTTTTACCAAGTGCTGGAGTTCTTTGACGAGAGTCGCATCGAAGTCGCTGCGCAAGCGCTCGGCATCGCCGAAGGTGCTTTAGAGCGGGCGATCGCATATGCGAAGGAGCGGCGGCAATTTGACGTCACGCTGGCGGACATGCCCGTGATCCGGCACAAGATTGCGGAGATGGCGACGAAGATCGAAGCTGCGAAGAACCTCGTCTACAAGGCGGCGTGGAATTTCGACCAAGGACGGCGGATAGACCCGAAGTTGACCTCGATGGCTAAATATTTCGCGTCGCGAGTTGCAAACGAAGTGTGCTATGAGGCGGTCCAGATTCTCGGCGGTTACGGCTACATGACTGAATACGAAGTTGAGCGCTTTGCAAGAGATGCTAGGATCACCGAGATCTACGAGGGCACCTCAGAAATACAGAAAAACACCATTGCAGACTTTATGATCGGGAAGCGCAGGGGATGACTTCTAAAATTCCATTTTTCCCTTCCTTAATGCCCTGTGCGGCTGGTGAACGCAAAGTTGGAAGCGACGTTCGTCAAAACTTCAGGCATGTCACCCCATGTCGCCATGATGTCCTTATAGATAATCAAAGCAGCCTCGACGCCTTCAACACCGCTCACGACTGAGAAAGCAGCCTTCACAGAGGCTTCATCTTTAACAGCGTTGCAGAGCGCCGTCGCGGCGGCGTCCGCGAGCGCTCCTCCCCTTGCGATGACTGTGGCGGCATCGGCGGCGCCGAAGCTTATCGAATGACCTACGGTCGCCGATGAGGTGCAGACGCCGAGAATTTCATGCTGCGGCTCTATTTTCAACGCAATCTTCCCCGAGAACGGACTATGCTCCCCAGCAAATATTCCGACGGTTACCGGGCGGTCGTTTATGAGTGCAATGTCCCCGCCGTTTTCCACGATGGCGTACGTCGCCCCCCGCTCACACATTGCTTCGACAGCTAGTTCTGCAAGCGTGCCGGCGACCGCCGCCATGGGCCCGACATCGAACTCCAGCGTCGCCTTTATCATACGACGCACGATCTCCGGCGCCCGCCGCTCTCTCGAAGAGTCGAGTTTGTAAGGTTCTAAGGTCACGAGGAAGAACGGGTCCTCCTTAATAAAAGCCTCTAAGTTTCGCCTTTGCCGTAATATCTCCTCCTTCGCCGCTTCTATGTATTCCTTCTCGTCGGCGATTATTAGGACGTTCGTCTCCTTGAAAATGAAACGCTCCTTCATCGCCGCTCAGCTATATACCGACTTTGGGTCAAAAAAGATTAAAATAGCTGTGGGGAGGAAGTGAGCTGCTCCACGGCTAAAGCCGGGAGCTTCACGCCTCTCAGCATAGACTCCCTAAGGAGCGCCGCTCCGGAGCCTATGCCTCACGACGTGTTCAGGCTGGCTCACCACAGCCCCTGACCGCACCGTATAGGCACGGCCTTGCCTCAATGGATTGACTTCAGAGTATTTAAATATTTCCCACCCACCTCCCCTATCTCATGAATAAATTCATAAGCTTTCTTTAGCGACATTCTGTAAGGGAGGTTGAGGGTTATGAAAGTACGAGTTTATACCACGGAGCGATGTCCCAACTGTGAGCTTTTGAAGAGGTTCCTCGCCGCCAAAGGCGTTCGCTATGAGGAGGTGAACATGGCGACCGCCGAGGCGCTCACGGAGTTGAGGCTGCATGGCGTCTTCACGCTCACCGCTCCCGTCCTTCAAGTTGGTGAGAAGTTCCTCACGTACGCTGATATGTTTGAGGACGGGGAGTTAAGAAAGGAGAAAATTTTAGAGGCTTTGGACCTTAAAGCTAAGACTAAGAGTGAGGGGGGTGCATGAAACGGCTGCAAAGCGTAAGAATAACATTGTGCAGACGACGCTGAGCGGGATTAAGCTTCGCCTCCCCAAAGTTAGGACGAGCGATGGGCACATTCTCGAATGGGATAGGGAAGCGATAGTGAGGCAACTCCTCAGGGAAACTGAGTTGAGTGAGAAGTTTTATGGAATTCCGCCGATCGACGAACAGACCGCCCGTGAAATAGCGGCGAAGGCTGAGAAGCGCATTCTGGCAATGGGAGTCACCAAGAATCTTTCAAGTGCGCTCATTCGGGAGATCGTGAACATGATCCTACTTGAGGAGTACGGGGCGACGGAGTGGAAGAACATCTGCACACGAGTCGGCACACCTGTCTATGATGCGCATCTAATCGACATCGGCGAGGGCTTCGAAGCCAAGGAGAATGCAAATCTGCAGGAGAACGCTGAGACCTCGCACAAGAAAAAGGCGGATAAGATCTGCAAGGAGCAGTATTTGCTTTTAATGCCGCAACACATTGCCGACGCGCATCTGAGCGGAGATATTCACATCCACGACCTTGAATACTTTGGAACTCGCCCATTTTGCATGGACCACGACCTTCGCTATTTCTTCTACTACGGGCTGATGCCTGACGGCACCGGCGTGAAGGCTTCGGTCGCCGGTCCTGCTAAGAAGCCTGAGGTTGCGGTTTTGCATGCCGTCAAGGTCTTAGGCGCAGCACAGACGAATTGTGCGGGCGGTCAGGGCTATTTCAACTTCCTGACGTTCCTTGCTCCGTATTTCGAGGGGCTGAGCTACGAGGAGATCAAGCAGCTGATGCAGATGTTCGTATTCGAGATGACGCAGATGCAGGTCGCCAGAGGGGGTCAGCTGGTCTTCTCCAGCGTCCAGCTCACGCCTGGCGTCCCAAAAATATGGCGCGATAAGCCTGTCGTCTATAAAGGACACGTCTGGGATGGGAAACAGGCGCCGCTCCGCACCTATGGTGAATTCGAGCGTGAGGTGCGGCTCGCGTTCAAAGCGCTCATGGAAGTCATGCTCGAAGGTGATTATTGGGGCAAGCCCTTTAACTTCCCGAAGCCTGAAATTTCTCTCAAAAAGGACTTTCTGGAGCCTGACGAGTGGGTTCGAGAATTCGACGAGAAGCATCCTGAGCTTCCAACATACGATGAGCTTTACGACTTAGCCTTCGAGCTTGCGGCGAAGTTTGGCACTCCTTATTTCGACAATGAGATGCCTGAGTACCGGGGCGGCGGCGAGGGCGTCTCATGCTACCAGTGCTGCGCTTATAATTTCGTGACGTCGCCTGACGACAAGGACTTCCTCGACAAGGTCTACTTCCGCAACGGCAAGCACTTCAGCATGGGTGCTTGGCAGGTCGTAACCATAAATTGCCCAAGAGCTGCGTACAGAGCGGAACACGACGACGAACTGCTGTTTAAAGAGCTGAAGCGTATGATGGACCTCGCTGTCGAAGTCTTCAAGGTGAAGCGGCAGTGGATGGAGTACATCATAAAGAACAACCGGATGCCGTTCCTCACGCAGCGTCCTAAGGATCCTGTGACCGGCGAGAAGGGCGAGGTCGCCACATATCTCGACGAGCTCGTCTACATCATCGGCGTCGTCGGGATCAACGACATGGTGCAGTACCACATCGGGAAGCAGATGCATGAGTCCGAGGAGGCGTTGCGTCTTGCCGTCAGGGCGATGACGGAGATGGAGCTTTACGCCAAGGAGCTGTGCCGGCGGCATAACATGAACATAAGGCTTGCGAGGACGCCTGCGGAGAGCTGCGCCCAGCGCTTTGCGGTCGCGGACCTCCTGCACGAGGAGTTCAGGGAGAAGGCGAAGAAGGTCGTCAAGGGCGACGTCGAGAAGGCGTTGGCCATGATGGATGAGACGAGAGACCTCCCCGTTTACTACACGAACGGCACGCACGTCCCTCCGTCGGCGGACATTCCGCTGACGGAACGCATAAGAATCGAGCACATCTTCTTCCCGATAGTGGACGGCGGCAACATATTCCACATCTTCATGGGCGAGAGCTACCCAGATCCGAAGGGCATAAAGAGCCTTGCGATGAAGATCGCGAAGAACACGCAAATCGGCTACTTCGCATTCACGAAGGACCTGACGGTCTGTATGGATGACTTCCACGTCGCTGCTGGTCTCCATGAAAAATGTCCGAACTGCGGTTCTGAAAACGTCGACCACCTCTCAAGGATTACAGGGTATATACAGGCGGTGAGTGGCTGGAACGAGGGCAAGAAGCAGGAGCTGCTAGATAGGAAGAGGTACTCCGCTGCAGATGTACGATGATGGAGCATCAAAAGGTTTGCATTTTGATACCAACGCTCAACGAGGAGCAATCCATTGGGGATATTGTTAGAGGCTTCAAGAGCATGGGTTACGATAACATACTTGTCATAGACGGTGGCAGCACCGACCGTACTGTTGAAATTGCAAAACGCGAGGGCGCAAAAGTCGTCATGCAGGAGGGGCGTGGCAAGGGCGCCGCCATAATACAGGCGTTCCGCATGATATTGGAAGAGACGGACGCCGACGTCATCGTCATGATAGACGGCGACGGCTCCTACTTGCCGGAGGATGTCGAGAAGCTCTTAAAACCCATACTTGATGGCAATGCGGACCACGTCATCGGCTGCCGCATCGCTCAAAAAGGGGCGTTCCGCCGCATAAACCTCCTTGGGAATAAAATTCTGAACCGCATCTTCGGCTTTGGCTATGGGATACGCCTACAAGACATGCTTTCAGGCTACCGAGCGCTCACCAGAGAGTGCATCGAAGGTATAGAACTGAAGAGACGTGGATTTGAAGTGGAAGCTGAGATGACCATAGAGTGCGTGAAGAAAGGCTTCAGAATAAAAGAAGTTCCGGTAACTTACAGGAGAAGAAAAGGTAAAACGAAATTAAGTCCACTGCGCGACGGTCTCAGGATCGGATATACTATTTACATGCTTGCAAGAACCTATAACCCTCTATTTTACTTTGGGATTTTGGGTACAGTTTTCCTAATAGCTGGGCTTGCCACCGGCGTGTACGTGGTGCTTGAATGGTTTAAAGGTGTGACGCACGTTCCACTCTCGGTGCTGACCGCCCTCCTCATAATTTCTGGCATTCAATTTCTCGTGTTCGGGCTGCTCGGCGACATGATGGTAGCGTTACAAAGAGAGCTTATGAATGCCTTGAAAAGGAGGTAAAATGGCAGAGAAGGAGCTAGTAGGGCGAATAAGATGGAAAGAGAAGGAATTAGAGGAGGAAGACGGACTAATACACGCGATAGCGCAGGACTACAAGACCGGTGAAGTTCTCATGCTGGCGCACATGAACAAGGAGGCGCTGAGGAAGACCTTAGAGACGGGCGTCGCTCATTACTGGAGTCGGAGCCGTAGGAAACTCTGGAAGAAGGGTGAGACCTCCGGGAACATACAGATAGTGAAAGAAATACTCGTGGACTGCGATGGCGACGCCGTGCTCCTAAAAGTGGAGCAAGTGGGCGGCGCCTGCCATACTGGCTACCGCTCTTGCTTCTACCGGACGCTCGACGGGAGGATCGTCAGCGAGAAGGTTTTTGAGCCCGAAGAGAAGTACGAGGGCGTGAGGGGCGACGACCGAAAACCTCTTATCTAACGAATATATATTCATTGGTGAGGAAAGTGCCGAGGCGGCGGTGCCGTTTCGTAGCCCTCGAGCCGGGCTTCCGATACTTCGCTCCGGTCGGGACTGTGACGGGTGAGGTCGTGCTGAAGGTCGAGGAGCTGGAAAGCCTCCGGCTAAAGGACCTGCTTGGGCTCGATCAGAGCGAGGCTGCGAAGGAGATGGGGGTCTCCCAGCCCACGTTCCACCGAATATTGAAAGAAGCTCGCAGGAAAATTGCAGATGCCCTCGTGAACGGTAAGGCTCTCAGGATCGAGGGTGGCGACTATGTGCTCAAGACCGAGGCTTGGGGCATGCCGCCGCCGTATAGATACAGGCGCCGAGGACCGCCGTGGCGGCAGCCTTAGGTGATGGGGATGGAAGAGGCGCGGAAAGGGATAGAGAAGAAGATGGAGAAGGTAAAATACAAAATTGTAGTGATAAGCGGGAAAGGTGGTGTTGGGAAAACAACGGTCGCCGTCAACCTTGCGGCATCGCTTGCGAGGAAGGGTTTACGTGTTGGGCTTCTCGACGCTGACCTGCATGGTCCGAATGTGCCGAAGATGCTCGGAATTGAAGACGAGCGTCCGACCGTAGAAAACGGCGAGATCCTCCCTGTGGAATCGCAATATGGCGTTAAGGTCATGTCCTTGGGTTTCCTGCTTTCAAGTAAGGACTCCCCGGTGATATGGCGAGGCCCGCTGAAAGCAACAGCAATAAGGCAGTTCCTCAGCGACGTCCGATGGGGCGAGCTTGATTATCTAATTGTGGACTTGCCGCCGGGTTGCTTGTCCGTTGACACTCATATACTCACGCCATTCGGACCGCTTCGCATCTCAGAAACCAGAGCTGGCGCCATGGTGTATTGCCTCGACAGTCGCAGGCGGATCGTGACGCGAAGAGTTTTAGAAGTGATTCCGCAGGGCGTCACTTCCCTTTTCGAGCTCAAGACCGAGAATTACCGCATTAAAGGTACAGCGAGCCATCCCATCCTTGTCGCTGAAAACGGGCGCTTCTTCTGGAAAAAGCTTTTAGACATCAAGCCCGGAGACGCCCTCCCAGTGTTCGAGATGGGTGACGCCATAATGCACGCCAGCTGGCAGCAACCGCTGAGCGTCGAAACGGTCGTCAGTATTAGCGCCGCAGGCATCGGCGAGGTCTATGACCTCCGGGTGGAAGGTGGGAACTTCATCGCCAACGGCTTTGTCGTCCATAACACAGGCGACGAACCTCTGAGCGTCGCGCAGCTCATTCCGAAGGTCAACGGCGCCGTCGTGGTGACGACGCCGCAGGACGTCGCCCTCTTGGACTCGAGGAAAGCCGTGGTCTTCGCCTCGCAGCTTAACGTGCCAGTCATCGGCATCATCGAAAATATGAGTGGTTTCGTCTGCCCAAACTGCGGCGCTCGCCTCTTCCCGTTCAAGGTCGGCGGCGGCCGTAGGGCGGCGGTGGAGCTCGGCGTCCCCTTCCTTGGGAGCATACCTTTCGAGCCGAGAATCGTGGAAGCTGGGGATGACGGCGTCCCCTTCGTTGTTAAAAACGTCGAAGCTGCTAAGACGTTCGAGGAGATCGTGGAAAGGATCAGGGAATTTTTGGGGGACAAGCAGTGAATGAGTGAGGACGATGCTGAGCATAACCGTCGTCTACGACAATTATAGGTTCCGCGAAAGCGAATTGACACCACGCTGGGGCTTTGCCTGCTTTTTGGAAGTTGAGGTGTGTGGTGCCTCTCGCAAACTCCTTTTCGACACAGGTGGTGACGGAGCCACTCTTCTGAGGAATATGCAGAAACTCGGTATTGATGTGAGAAGCGTAGAAGCTGTGGTAATTTCGCACGCTCATGGCGACCACACTGGTGGTTTGAATGCTGTACTCAAAGAAAACCCATCAGTAACCGTTTATAGTCCTTCGATGTTAAGGTCGGTTGGGGGGAGTACGAGGCTTGTCGTCATTGAGGGGCAAACGAGACTTTTTGATGACATTTACAGCACCGGCGCTCTCGGAAGCTTCATAAGAGAGCAAGCTCTGGTCGCACGGACCGAGCTTGGGAACGTCGTCATCACGGGCTGCGCTCACCCTGGCATCGTCGATATTTTAAAACTGGTGAGAAAGAACTTCGGCGCCATATACCTCGTACTTGGCGGCTTCCACATGCCGAAGAGCGGCATTTCTCACGAGCTTAAAAAGTTGGGCGTTATGAAGGTTGCGCCGTGCCACTGCACGGGCATCGCAGCTTCAAAAGAGCTTGAAGCGGCGTTCGGCGCAAACTTTATACGGTGCGGCGTCGGCGCCCGAGTACGGGTGTGACGTGAAAGCTGTTCACCGTAAGAACCTGTGACCTCCTCCCCTCACAGGGGCATCAGCGAGGGGAGGTTCCTGCTTCACGGAGGCGACTTGCCCCGTGATCACCGCAAAAGCGGTGACGTGGAGTAGAGGTCACCTCTCAGCAGGCTCAAAGGGC
>Ga0209411_100007_pt1 | contig 37928 bp, 63 predicted proteins | sample Mar14336cmmetaG_FD_185479 | JGI IMG/M metagenome (GOLD analysis project Ga0209411, IMG submission 185479) | Marine hydrothermal vent microbial communities from Guaymas Basin, Gulf of California to study Microbial Dark Matter (Phase II) - Marker... ... | reverse complement strand
TCGTGAAGCTCCACGGGGCGACCACACAAATCGCAACATCGGTACAACATAACATCACCTCTTCAAATACTCGCCGGTTTCGTCACGATAAACGTGAAGGTCCCCCAACTTGATAAGTTCTTCGAGTTTTCTTTCTGCGATGTCGCCGAATTCCGAAAGACGACGCAGCAACACCTCCCTCATCAACCCACGAGCGTCCCTCCGCTGGGCTTCCGCCACGAGCTCGTAAATGCGGCGCTCGACCCAAGAGCCGACGATCGCATAACGGCAGTCTCGGCAGACGAGTTTGGAGCCATCTTTTGTTGCCCAGAAACAGCTCTTCACCTCGCCGCAGACGCCGCACTTCGTTCTGACCTCGTAACCGAGCTGTTTTATATCGTTCGGTTCTATTTCCAGTCGCGCAACCGAATGGGGTAACTTTTTGATCTCATCATCCTCAGTTTCAACCGTAGTCGTTTGTGAGGAATCAGTTTTCGAGCTTTCGATTTTACTTTCGGACTGCCTATCTCGATTCTCCTCGGAGATAGGCGGTATCATCTCGAAGGAAACTTGTTTAGTGAATTGGTTATCTCTTACCTGACTGTCCAGTTCGCTCTGAGACCCTATTATCATAGGGTTCGTTTCCAAAAAAGTAATCGCATTTTCGTTTATTTTCGGTTGTTCCTCATCTCCGCCGCCCGTTGAGGGATGTATCATTGACCCCCCCAGGGATATGAGTGAAAATTTTTCGCCGGTGAGGGGGTCGACCCCCTCCACGTAGTTGAGGCTGTCCTCGATCACGCGCTCGACCTCGGAAGGCAGCGTCCGAAAGTTCTCAAGAACGATAGAACGCAGCTCCTCGACGTTAATTTCGGGCATTCCGATCTTGTGAATTTGCAGGAATGCGTGCCCGTCTTCCGTTAGAACATATCTTCCCATCTCCCTATCGTAGGTCAGCAACCCCTCGTTCTCGACGCTCCTGATGAGATTGTATGCGTACATCTTCGAGATACCGGACTCCTCGACGAGTCGCTTCACGATGTCTATCTTCTTCTCAGGTTCGGTCTCGCTCACGAGTTCGAGTATCCTAAGCTTCCGCTCTTCCATCTTCGAGAGCGTCGAGCGCAGCGAGCGCCACGCAATACGCAGCGCATAGTATAAATCGAGGGGCGTCGCTATCACGGCGCCGTCGACTTTCGGGCGGCGTTTCTGCATCACGAAAGCTACGAGCTTCACGAGCTGAATCAGCTTCCCAATGTCCCTGCGAAAAGATATTCGCACCGGAAACTGCTCGAAGATTTTCGGCAGGTAGTTGGCGTACGGCACGACGACCCTGCAGGGCTTGAGCGTACCTGCCAGCCTCTTCAACCACTCTTCGGCACTTTCTCCCGCTAGCAAGGAATGCGCCTTTGCCACTTCGGACTCGGCGATGAAGTTCACGACGCGTCGCGTCTGCTCGGCGCTTTCGTCAACTTCGAGAATCCACGAGCGGTTCTCGAATTGTTCATCAACGTCGGGCTTCACCGTCGTCGTGAAAATCGGACGCGGCGGGATTTCGAACTCCTCGGCTTCCCACGTATCACCTTTCTTCACGCTGATCATCAGCTTGAAGCCGCCGTCGCTCGTCGACATCAACCTGAGTTTCGATTGCTCCTCGCCGAAGAGCTCTCTCAGCTTTATGGCTTTCGTGGCTTCCCAGTCCACATACTTCAACGAGGCTTCCGTCGGAAACGCGTCGAGCGCCAGCTCGCCGATCCACTTCGTCGCAACGTCGAGCACGTGGCTCTTACCAGCGGACGAGTGCCCTTTGATCAAGACGAACGGCGCCACCTCGTCGAAGTTCTCCATGAGCGCCGCTGCGGAAAGCACGAACGTGAGAAGCTTCACGTCGTCGTCGCCTACGTGCAGCTCGTCGAGCCGACGCTTTATGCGGTACAGCAGATCTTCGTCGTATTCGATCTCGCCTTCCCCGCCCTCGCCGCCGCCAGCACCGCCTTCCTCGCCGCTTTCCCGCAAAATCCTATCAAAAGCCTTCTGCACGATACGCACGAGCCTTGCGTACTTCACGTCGTCGAGCTTCTTCTTCAGCGGTTTGAGAATGCGGTCTCGTTCCGTCGTGTAGCACCAGTTGCGTTTCACGTCCGTCGGCGGCGTCAGAATCCCATCGCCGCTGGTCAGCGAGACCCTGAAGCGTCCGCCTATCCGCTCAACTCGCAGCCAGCCGAGCTCTTCGCCATCGAGAACTAGCCTTATGCGGTCGGGCTGGCGCCGCCCTGCCCCAGCCTGTCCATCACGACCGACCTCGACGCCGTACTTCTTCAAGGCTTCGATGAGGCGGCGGCGCTTCTCCTCGTCGAGCTGCGAGATCCAAGGCTTGTAGGCTCTGACCAGTTTCTCTTCACCTGTCTCCTCGTCCTTTACGAGAACCCTTTCTATGCGGAAAAATTCGCAGGGAGCGATGCCTTCGACGACGGCTATCAACGAAATGGGGCCGCCGCCGCTACCGTGGCGAAAGCACGCCCAGACGTTCCGTTTTTCGTGCATCCAGAAGTTCCGTCCGGTGGTCGAGCCGTGCACCGGATGGGCGCCGTACCACTCGTCGCCGCTCTTCTTGAAGCCGTACTTTGCGGGCGGCACGACGGTCGTCACTTTAACTGGAAAGTCGGAGAAGTCGCAGGTCTCGCCGACCTCCGCAAGTTCATCTGCCGCCGCCTCCGCCGCGTCGCTGAGCGCAGACTCCTTCAGAAGCTGACCGAGGCAGCGCTCCAGATCGTCACGGGTTATCGTCGCTATGCCCGCAGGGTTTACGATCTCGTATTTGTTGCCGGAGGGGTGCGTCGAGCCAGGACCGACGACCTGCGTGTAACGACCATCGGCGCTCCTCGCCCTCACATCGCCGACGTGCTCCCCGTCGAGCTTTAAAGGATGAGCGGTGAAGCTCCGATCTTTCAAAAAATAGTAGAAGTGCAGGCCGCCGCCTCCGGTTCGCACGGTGAACGTCTCAGGAAGCCCTTGGAACGGATCCTGAACGATTTCGGCGACGCTCTCGTCGTCGCAATCGACGACTATGAGCTGCCCATCGTCGCCGATGTCTACGCCACAGCAGACCCCGTAATTTCCCCCTTTTTCCATCCAAGAACGGAGCTCCCCGTCGTCCCAATCGTAGTTGGCGCCGCCGACGCGGTTCCAGTCCTTCTCTATGGGCCGCTTGTCCCTGGCAGCAATTTTTATAAACCTGAGGCCTTTAACCCTCAACTGGGACGGGATCACCGCTTCCACCCCCTCCCACGGTTCAGCTCGTTCCTTCTTCCACGATTTTGAACCGCTTCCCGCAGTTCAAACATTCGAGCTTCGTGGCGGTTCCGAGGACGACGGTCAGCTTCGGCGAGGCGCAGCTCGGACACAACGGCGGAAATATCGGCACGTCGCTTCTGTAAATCGCTGTATAAACCTCGATGAGCGTGTCGTAGTTCTCTGGGATGCCCCAGTACTCGTAGGGCTTCTTCGGGTTCTTCTTCTCGCCGTAGGCGTACTTGTAGACGTACAGCGTGGCTTTCTTGGCACCGCCTTTCTTTTCTCCCTCTTTCTTCTCCAAAACTACGGGCCTCAAGTACAACGGCGGCATGCACGTTCTTTGTTTATGGGAATAAATAAATCTTCACCCGCATCACCTCCTCAGGTGGAGGACGAAGCCGAGCTCCTTGGCGCCCCCGTCCTCGGCGTTCGCAACGTAGCTGACGACGGTTTTCGCCAAGCTTCCGAGGTCGGCGACGATGCGGGTCAGGAGCTCGGCTCGCCTCCCGACCGCCGACAAACAAACATAACGCTGCGAGATGAGCGCGTGGAGCGCCGCTGAGATGTACGCAGATTTCGGCTTCCTCGCTATGCGTATCCAGTCCATCACGAGCTCGTTGCTGCAGCGCTCGCAGCGGAATGTCATCTTCGACCGCACTCTGTCTCGTTGTATGAGGTACATCTTCGCACCGCAGAACTCACACGGAATTGCGACCTCCATAACATCACCTCCAGCCTGCAAGTTTGTGAACTTGCGGAATTACCCAGACGTTATAGAAGCATACTGCCGCCAGCTCCGCCAGCTCGCAGAGCCTCTGGAACGACGGCGGCTTGACGCTTCGGAGCGACGGCGCTGGCGAAACTGGCTGCAAAATGAGCGGAACTAAGTTGCCAAACCTCTCGTGAAGTTTGTGGAAGACATGTTCAAGCTCGTCTCTGGGCGTGTCGCTTGCGACGACGACCTTGACGAAGGCGTGCGAGCCAGCGTTAAGAGCGATTTCCAAACTCTCCAGCTCCCGCTCCAACAGCTCGTCGTAACGTTCGCTTTCGATTGCCTTGTGCGACGGAAGCTTGACATCGAGAGCCACGTAGTCCATGAGCGGGGCGAGCAGCTTCATCTTCGACGGGACGGAGCCGTTAGTTTCGAGCAGGAATTTTACGGTCGGCAACTTCGCCTTCAAACTCTTCGCAACCTCCGAGACGAACTCCGCCTGCAACAAAGGCTCGCCGCCGGTGAACGTGACGCCGTGAACGTCGAGCGTCAGCAGCGACAGAGCCGCACCAACGACCTGCTCGACGCTCATCTCCTCGCCGTCGAGAGGAGAACGGGCGTACGGCGTGTCGCAGTAATTGCATCTGAGGTTGCAACCTGCGAGCCGCACGAATATCTGGCGGCGTCCAATCAACAAACCTTCGCCTTGGAACGAGGAAAAAATTTCGGAAATGTAACCTCGCACGTTACCACCTCTTTAAGTTATCCCTCGTCGCCGTCTCGGCAGCTTTTACGGGCTGCACTTGCCTTTCTTCATCGCCTTCCGCCTTCCCTTATTGCGTCCACTATTTCCCAGAGCGCCCTCGTCGCGGCTTCGAGCTCGGCGGCGATTTCCCAGAGCGGGCAGCAGTCCGTGTCCTTGCCGTCGCACTCGACGGCGCCGCCGGCGGCGAGGACGCACCTGCCGTCGGCGGAGAAGACGCAGCGCCCCATCAACGCACCTCCTCGAAGACGAACAGGCGCTCGGCGTTCTCCGAGCGGCGGTGCTCGGCGAACGGCTCGCCGTCCCTGTACCACTCAGTCCAGCCGTCTGCCACAGCCCAGCGTTCCAACAGCCCCTCGCCGACCAGCTCCTCGAACCGCTTCAAGAAGGCTTGCAGCAGCTCGCCCGCCGCCTCCACATCTACGGGGACGGAGACGCCGGCGACCTCGACTTCAGCCTCAAAACGCTCGCCCTCACACCTCAACGCAATCAGCACCTCCATCACCCCCGAATAAAAAAGGCAGAAGGAACGGTTCTCGTCGGCGCCGCCTCGACGAGCAGGACGCAGCACTTCTCCCTGTGCTGACAGCCCTCGCAGACCTCGCCCGCGGCTATCGCCCTCCCGACGGCTCTGACGACTTCCTGCGCCAGCTCGTCGCAAAGCTCGGCGGGCAGCTCGTGCTCCTCGCGTAGGTGCAGCCAGAGCTCGCTGGCGAGCGGCTCCTGTACGACGCAGTTCGCCGAAAACTCTTCGTTGCACGTTGGGCATTCGACTCGTATCTTCTTCAGCGGCATCACCGCACCTCCAGCCGCTCGACTTCGACGAGGACGAACCGCCACTTTTGATTCCTGACGACCTCCGCCAGCTCCTCCTCGCCGAGAACTTTGCCCTCTGGCAGGCGCTGCAAGAGCTGAAATACCAACACTTTGTCGCCCTCTTCGAGACGCACCTGCCTCCTCTCCGCTGGCACCTCAACGTCGAGAATCTTACTGACAATTCTCGATGTGGCTTCATGCCCTACTGCCGACTGCCAGCGATTCTCGCTGAGTAACTGCCTTGCCCGAACAACATCGATGGTTTTGATGTTCACCGTCGCCTCTACCTCTCCGTTTGCGACTATCATGCTCAAGCTAAACGCAGACGTGACCCACAACATCTACGTTCACCCCATGAGCGTTATTCTGCCCTCGGTCTTGAGCTTCCTCAGCATGTCCTCCTGTCTCTCGACAAGCTTGATGTAGTGGACGAAGTTGCCACGCACCCTGACTTTGTGCCCGTTCTGTCCAGCAATTCTGACCATCCTCCTGCAAAACTCGAACGCCGCCGAATACGGAACTTCCCGAACCTCGCTGCTTGAGCCTCTGAACTTCTTGAACGCCGTGGCAAGCTCCGGAAAGAGGAAGTAGGTGACGCTGGGCTTGCCGTTGATGAGAATCGTCAGCTCCAACCTCACAAGCACCACCCGCTCATCGGCAGAATCCCCTCCGCCACGACGCTCTTGACGAGCTCCTTCTGGAGCTTCGGAACGCTGCGGTCGCCGTTCAACGCCGGCGAGAACTGCCTGATGAACTGCTCGTACACCGGCATGAGCTGACCAAGTAGAAGCGGGCACGCCCGCTGCGTTCTCACCGTTCTTTTTTGTAGGTCAAAACGTAGAATCTCATACTTTGGCTCAGCAATGTAACTCCCGCCACGCTGAACTAACCTGAAAACGCCGTTTTCGTGGAGAACTTCACCGTTTACTGGGGTCAGTTTCTTAACGAGGCGGTACCTACCATCATCCTCGGCGTTCCTCTGCCGCCTCTCGGCGGCGACGGGGCAGCTCGCCACTTCCGCCCCGCACTCTCTTACATCCACATCCTTCATTCCCACTCGCATTCGCAACCACCATTCAACCCTGAAGCCCCCTCCGCCGTCTTTCAGGCGGCAGGGGACATAAAATAAAAGGGAGGAGGGAGCAGTCATCGTGATCACGATCACGACGGCGGACGGCGGCGGGGTCGCCGCCTCACTACAACCCGCCGACGGGGGTGCTTCCCCCTCCACCCCCGCCATCAGCATCAACATTTCGCCCCTCGCTTATAAATCCTTCGACTCGCAGCGAAACCAAAAGCTTTATAAGCTGAAGCTGAAGGGTCGCAGCCATACCCGCACTATGTCGCCCCTCCTCAAAGCAAGCCGCTCCACCGCATGAGCGTCGAGCCAGATGTAGTAGCTGTTCCAGCGGCTCCTCTTCACGACATGTTTGCCGTCCATGAACGCAACTTCGTCGTCTTTCTGCAGCACGACGCTGACGACGCTGCCGTTTTCCAGCCGCAGCTTCTTCGCCGCCGGCGGCGGAATCGTGACGAGCAGCCGCTCCCTGCCGTTGCTCGTCGAGACCGCAACCTCCTGCTCGAATACCGCCACATCGTCGTCGAAAAGAAGGGAAGTGAGAATTGCTTCGACTCTACTCCTCTCCGTCATGCAGTCTCACCACCACCGCTTTCTCGTCGCCGTCGAAGAAGCCGTCGCCGCCTGCGAGCAGGTTGACTGCCTGACGAAGGGTGATGCTCTTGTAAGGGGCGAAGACCAGCAGCTCGCTCATGCCCACTCCTCCTCCATCAACGGCTCGTCGTTCACGTAAATTCTGAACTTCCTGCGAAGCTCGTCCCTGACCTCAACGAAGTCGAGAAGCAACATGAGCTGTGCGAGGCTTGAAAGAAAGGAGTCGTACGCCGTCATCGCATCCAGCTCCTTCGCCTGCAACTTCTCGAACGCCTCCTCGTACTTCCTCGTCACCTCCTCCGCAAGCTCCGCTATCATCCTGTCAACGAACGGAGTGACGAAATCGAATACCCAAATTCCTCGGAAGTACTGAAGCTTGCTTAAGTACTCACTGGCGAGCTTTCGAGCCACGACGTCGCGCGTCATTTCCACCGCTACCACCTCTCCGCAAGCTCCTTCAAACACTTCGCAAGCTCCTCCTCCGTGATGTTGCACTCCGCCTCGCCCACGACGATTTTGCCCTTGAGGAAGGCGACGAATTTTATTGTGTCGTATGTCGCAAAGTCCCACGCTTGGCAGTACAGTTCCTCGCCGCCGTCGTGCGGTAGAATCGCCGTAATCCAGACGCCGAGGTCGTTCCTCGCTATGACAGCCTCCTTCTCGAACAACTCCGAGTATGCCTTGAACCGCTCGTAAAAATCCTCGGATGAAAGGGTTTCAACCTTCACCGCTACCACCTCTCCACCTTCGGCGGGTCGCAGACGACGATGTTGTAACGCCGCCGCAACTCCTGAATCACCTTACGAATCGTCCGAATCTCCGCCGCTCTTCTCTCTTTTGCCTCGTTCATAACCACCGCCCCCTCACCTCGCTCCTTAGCTCTTCTACCTCAAGCTTCTTCTTGTAAAGCTTGAACAACTCCCATAGCGCCGTTGCCACCTCATGAATCTCGTCATAAATTCCCCAAAGCGGGCAGTCCGCCGCTGCGTCCTGCCCGCCGTCGCACTCGACGCCCGTCAGGGCGCACTTGCCGCCCGCTGAAAATTTGCAAGCCATCTTTCAGCAGTCACCTCCGTAGCACTCGGTTTCTCGAAGCTGCTCAAGCTCTTTCCTGTTCAAAGCGAACGTGCCGCAGAAAATGCAGACGTGCACGCCGTCAGGCATCCGCACAAACTTGTGCTCCGCCATCACTCCCTCACCTCACTCAGCTCCTCGTAGCACTCACAGCACAAGTACTGTTTCGTCATTGGAATGACTGGATGTTTTCTGACAATTTCTGCGTCGTTTCTTTCGCAATACTCGCAGCACACTATGAAGACTTCTTGAACGTGCTCGCACTCACTTGCACGCCTCACGAACTCTGAAACTCTTTCGTCAACTCTGTACACTGTGCACAAATCCTCAACTTCCACCGCCTGAGCGCCGCAAACGCCCTCGAAGCTGAGGGTGAGCGGCGCCGTGTCCCAGTATTTCACTGCCACGAACTTCACCATCACTCATCACCTCCAGAAAGAAGAGAAGAGGGGATGGGCACTCCGAAGATCATCTCCGCATCGCCGCCGTCAACGTTCCTCAGCAGCTTCTCGAAATGCACGAAGAACGCTGTGTCGCCCCAGAATGTCTCGACGAGCTCCCAGCCAAGCTCGCTCTCGTTGTCGAGACCGAGGTCGTCGGCTATCACTTCGTCTGCGTGCATTAGCAAGTGCTGCCGCAACTTGCTCAGCCCCTTCCTGACCTCCGCCTCTATCCGCTCCAGCTCTGCATCGCTGAAATCGTCCCTGTCGAAGGCGAATGTCACGAAAGCTCGGCTGCCCTCAACGATTATGCTCGCTCCAACAACCCGCTCGGCGTTCCCCCCTCCGTCGGCACGGGACGCCACCCCCGTGCCGCAGCCCGCATTCGCATTCTTATCCGCCATTCGACATCCACCTCCGCCCTTATGTTGATCGAAGGGCTATAAAAGACTTTCGCAATTTTTAAAAAATTTACAATCGGCGGTTTTTGAGGAGCGTCGTGGAGGTTTTTGGGAAAAGGGGCACTTGTTCAAGGAATTTCCGAAAAAATTGATCCCGTACTCTTTTCCAAAACTTTTTTGAATTTTGAAACGCAACCCCCAATTCAAAGAGCGGGTTTGCCGTGAGGGGGAGTGATGCGTGGTGAGCGTGGAAGTGGGTGAAAGCGGGCGTGCTGAGACCGAAACGCCGATGCGGGAGTACCACATCGCCTATCTTCGGGTGTCGAGACCCGACGAGAACGTTGAAAACCAGCGACTGGCAATCCGCAGCTTTCTGGAGAGGAGCGGCGTCGATCCCGACGAGGTTGCGTTCTTCGAGGATGTGGGCATAAGCGGAGCGGTCATCCCGAAGGCTCGGAAGGGCTTCCGCCAGCTCTTGGATTATATCGGCGAAATCAAGCGTCGTGACCCCAACGCAAAAATCAACCTCTACGTGTACGAGATTTCGAGGCTCGGTAGGAGCTTCTACGAGACGCTCAGCCTCATCCAGAAGTTCGAGCGGCAGAACATCAGGGTGGTGAGTGCGTCGGAGAAGGAGAGCTTCTTGAACGTGCAGGACGAGAGCGTGCGCAAGCTCATCATCGCCATCTTCGCATGGCTCGCCGAAAGGGAGCGAGAGCTCCTCATCCAGCGGACGAAGTGGGGCATGCAGCGGGCGCTCCTCGAAGGCAAGCAGATTGGGAGACCGAAGAAGGTCGGGCTGTCGGACAAGCAGCTCCGCAAGGCGAAGCAGTACTTGGAGAAGGGGCTGTCGCTCGCCGATGTCGCCCGTCTCATCGGTGTGCCCTACGACGGGCTTCGCAGAGAGCTCATCGAGCACGGCGTCTGGAAGGTCGGCGCCACGCCTATCGGCAGCGTCCACGCCCGCTGGGACGACGAGTTTCTGGAGCAAGCGTTCATGGAGCACGTGCTGAGCGTCCTGAAGAAGAACGAGGCGACGGTGGCGAGGCTCGACGCCGACGCCGACGTCGCCGTGCCGCTCAGCATGACGCTCATGCGGGAGATCGCAGCGAAGGCGAGACTGCGGCGGCGCCGTCACGACGGCGACGGGGGCGAGGACGAAAACGGAAACGGCGGACCCGGGACCGGCGCCGACGGAGGGAGGAACAAAAACGAGGACAAGGACGGAGACGACGGTGGAGTCGCCGGCGGCGATGGTAGCGGCGGCGACGACGACGCTGGCAGTGACGACCTGCCGAGCGACGAAACAATACGGAAGAGGTTCAGGCAGGTGGCGGCGAAGCTGAAGTTCGAGACCCGCTTTCGGGAGGACGGCGGGCTGTCGGTGCTGCTCACGGCGAAGCAGGCGAGGAAGCTCCTGCGGCAGGCGGCACGCCAGCAGGAGCAGAAGGGCTGAGGGGTTCAGCGGCTACTGTTTATGGGCGTCTCCTACGGAGCAGCCGCCGCTCAGCGGCACGCGGCGACGAGCCTGTAGCCCTGCAGCTCGCCCCGCTCCTTCAACTGCCGCAGAATTTCGAGGGCTTTGCGGTCGTAAACGACGAGCGTCCTGCCCTTCTTCCGCACCTGAGCTTTCGAGAACGTCCAAGCGTAAGGACGCCACTTGCCCCTGTAGCGGCAGAGCACGAGCTCCGAGTGCTTCTCCCTGCCCACATCCAGAACTCGAAACTCAAACGCATCTTTTCGTCTCGTTCGGTGGTACTTTTGCCACAAATCTCCGATGTGGATGCGAATGCGATTCCTCGTTTCGCTTATCTTCGGCGTGCGGCGTCACCTCCTCTTCCTCTTCGGCGTATCCACACCCTCTACATCGTAGCGGGACGGCGCTCTGACCCAGAGGTAGTAGTCTTCGGGCTTCGTTATCACACGCTTCGCCCTCTTCTTCACGTCGAGGGCTCTCGAACGCTTGCTCCGGTTCGCAAACATCGCTCTCAACTCCTCCAAGCTCAGTTTTGCGTACTTCTTGCTCAGCTCCTCTCTCTGCCTCCTCTTCACCTGCTTCATGACCTTACTCAAGTACTCCCGCTCGCTCTTCGTCAGCTTCTCGCCTCTACGCACCTTTGTCATTATCTCGCTCAGCTTGCTCTTTTTTCCTCCTTTCTGCGAGCTTTTTGCCGCACTGACCTGCTTCGCCACGCTCACACCGAACAGTTTGGCGAGTTGTCGGAGCAGGTCTGTGTAGCTTTTCGCAGATATGGGCTTCGGTGCGTGCTCAGCAGTCTCGACGCTCAACTCGTAAATCTTTCCGCTCGGAGTGTACGAGCCTGCCAGCCTGACCCACCTCGCCCCTCTTCTGAGCATGAAGCCAAAGTTGCCAGAGCCGTCTTTGTGTTTGTTGTGCCAAACTTTGATGGCGGCGTCTAAGCCCAAATCCTTCTTCAGCCTCTGCCCTTTCAGCTCGTCTATGGTCAGAGTCACTTCCTTCTCGGCTCTGCTAATAGTCTTTTTGTGCTTCTCCCTCGCAACTGCGCTTATCAACAAGTCTTTTGCTTTCTCCAGCCGCTCGTAAGCTCGCCTCTCAATCTTTTCTGCACGCTCAGGTCGCCCTTTGTATTTCGAGCGACCAACGACCGAAATCGGCGGCGCAATTGCCCTCGCCCTCGCTTTCGCAATGTAGTACTCGTAAAGAGCCTTCCTGTACGATTGCAAAGCCGACTTGACAGTGCTCGGAACTTTGCTACCGAACTCTTTGGCTAACTCCTTTTCGATTGCCTTGACAGTCTTTCTGAACTCCTCGTTTGGATTGACCAAAAAATGGCTGAATTGATTGTAAAACTCCACAAAGTCTTTGCCGAACGGCTCATCCTTCAGCCAAGGCTTCTCACTCATGCCACCTTCCACCTTCACCTTAACCTTGCCCCCTCATTTTCGCCCCTTCTTCGGCGTATCCACGCCCTCTACATCGTACCGTCCCGGATGTCTGAGCCAGAGGTGGTACTTCTCGGGCGGCAGCACGTTCTTCGCCCGCTTCCGCTCGTCCTGCGTGCGGGCACGCCTCGACCTCTTCCTGTGCGCCGCTTTCACTTCGGCGAGCGTTACCTTCTTTTTCTGCGATTTCGCCCGTCCCCCGCTCGTTTTCGCCTTTGCCTCGTCGATGTCGAGGACGACCCGTCCGTTCCTGACGACGCCCTTTTCAAAACTCGCTCCGCCCACTCCAGCTCGTGCCCACGCACCGAGTGCCAGAACTCGTCCCACGCAGCGTCGCTCCTCAAAGCTTTCTGCGAGCGGACGTAAGCCCTCAGCAGCAGCCCCGCCTCTTGGAGGTCTTTGAGTGCGAAGCTCTTCCTCACCAGCCATTCGGGCACGAAGACCCGACGCCCGTGAACTCGTGCGTGCGACTTCGGCAGGAAGACCTCCGTGCTCCCCACTAAAGTGTCGTCGCCGAGGCTCGGCATGTGCTCCTCGACGACCACCGAGAACGCCCGTGCGGTCTCCCTGCCGGGGCGGGCGACATACTCATACTTGCCTACCCGACCCCGCTTCCCCACGAGGAGCACGTAGCCGTTCAGCCAGAGACCTCTGTGCTCGCCCATTTCAAGCCACGTTCATCAATGTCGGCTCGACCTCGCTCTTCCTCGTCGTAATCTTCACGATGCGGGCGTCGCTCGGCAGCTCCACGACCTTCCGCACGACGGTCTTCGACGGCGGCACGCTCGCCGCCCGCACCTCGTAAACCTTCCCGTCACGCTCCGCCACGAAGCCCCTGCGGCGGTAGCCACGGCGCTCGTTCAGATACACGAAGACGATGCCGTGAACCGTGCGTCCGCTCCGCTTCCTCACCCTTCCGACCTTATACTCAAGCAGCTCGCCGCTGATGTAAACTCGCTTCACATGCGGCTTCCACCGCACCTTGCCGCCCCTTACTCTGTCTTTGGAGAGATACAGGATGTAGTAGTATCGCCCCTTGCCGGAGAATTTTGCTTCGGTCGGGCGGTACCTCAGAGCCATGAGCATCATCACCTCCTGCTTCTACTCCCGCTCCCACCTCGCTTCTTCCGCTTCCTGCCCCCGCCCTTACGACGTTTACTTTTCGGCTTCGACGGCGGACGCCCCCGCTTGCGAGCCGCCGTCCTCTTTGCGGCAGGCGTCTGTCTCTTCCGCTTCCTCGCCGCCTCCTCACCGCCTTCCTTCTTCTCCTTGCCCTTCTCGCCCTTCTCGGCTTTCGTCTCACTTTTCGCCTTCTTCGCCTTTTCCTTCCGCTGCTTCCGCTTTTCCGCCGCCTGCTTCAAAACTCGAAAGAGAGCAGCCCAGCCCTCCGTACTCCGGCGCTCGACGCTCAAGACTCCCACCTCTTAGCCCAGCTTCTCGTCGAACCTCGCAGCGAAGCCGAGCTGTTTCAGGCGGCGGTTCGCCGCACGAGCGGTCTTTGAGTACTCCTCCTTCGCCACCTTCCGCAACTGCCGAATCTTACCGGCGAACTTCTTCCGCCACGCCGGCGAAAAAGTGAGGGTGTAGAGGTAGAGCGAGCGGCGCACGAGCTCCGTTATCCTGTCCTTGCGTCTCGCCCGCCGTATCTGCTCTCGGATGTGGCAGTTTATTGCTCGAATATCCGACGGCGAGTTCACCTCGCCATAGATGTGGTGCTTCTGTTTTCTCAGAGTCGGACACGCCCTCGCCACCTACCGCACCCTCCTCAGGTAGCGTCCGAGAGCTTCTTCCTCCCGCTCCGTCAGCGGCAGACCCTTCGCAACCTTGCTCATGATTCTCGAAATGCTGAGACGCCCTCTGCGCTTTCTGCCACTGCCGCCGGGACGCACACGCCGCAGATACCTGCTCAGATACTCCCGCTCGTCCCGTGTCAGACGCACGCCCCTCGCCACTTTCGACATAATCTCGCTAATCTTCCTCCTCGCCATAACATCACCTCCTCTTCCTCTTCACGGGGCGGATGAGGTAACGCTTGCAGAGCGGGCACTCCTTCGGTCGCCGCACCCTCGGCTCCCACTCGTAGCCACAATAAGGACAACGCATCGCTCTTTTGCCGTTTGCCCGTCGCTCCTTCCTCGTCGAAGCCTTCTTCCCCATCTCTCTCCGCCCCTCATAATAATATTACGTGGCGAGTTAAAAAGTCATCGTGTCTGCGAGAGGAGGAGCTTGCGGACGGGAATTCCGACCTTCGTCTCCAGCACCTCGAACGCCTTCTCCAAGCCGAGCAGCAGGTTTCCTCTGCCACGACGCCAGTGGAAGATGACCCTGCCGCTGCTGTCGTCAACTATGCGAATCTCCACGCTCAGCGGCACTCTCTTCAGCCGCAACTCCTTCTTCAGCAGCTCCTCGACGGCATGTCGAAGCTTCTCGTCCACTTCCTCTTCCACCGCCGTCTCTACCACCTCCTAAGACCTCCTAAGAGAGCCACGTTATTATCACGGCGATGACCGACGCCACCACGATTATCGCTGCGACGTAAGGCAGCAGTGAGAGGAGCGTCGGCGAGATGCTGAGCGTCGCCGTCGCCGTCGAGGAAGAGGGAATCTCGCTCCACGACGCCGCAATGACGAAGACCGCCACCACGCTCAGCATCATGATTAGCACGGCGGTGACCACGCCAACGCCCTTCCTCACGTCGTCGTCGCTCAAGCCTCATCACCTCCTCCTTCAAGCAAACTCTGACTCCAGAACTCCTCCTCCCAGCTCGGTTTTTTGCGTCTCATCTTCGCCAAGCTCGTGATTGCATCAACGAAGATGAGCACGAACATGAAGAAGACGACGAGCAGCAACAAGTGAGAGAGGGGCGGAGCGTAGAGCGTGCTGTATTTCTGCGTCACGAAGCCGAAGGTTATCCCGAAGATGCCGAGCAGGATTCTCGCCGAGGAGGACGGAGCGACGAAGACGCCACCAAGGAAACAAAACGTGATGAGCAGCAGCACGACGAAGAGCGAAAACGGCGGTAGCGTCTTCGCCACGCTCACCGCAGCGTCGCTCTCGTTCGTGCAGTTCACTACCTCCAAGACGTGCAGCTCGTTCGGCTCCAAGTCGGTAAGGAGGTAGCTGCCGCTCGCCCTTGTCGCTTCGAGCACGAGCACGCCGTCCACACTCACGTTCACCGTCGTGTTCTCGGCGTCGGCGTCGGAGCAGTTCCACCGCCACAGAATGTAGGTCGTTCCGACCTCCGTCTCGATGCTTATCGCTGCCGCTGCCGTCTGAACCAGTGCGACGGCGATTACAGCCATCACGGCGGACGCCGCAACCGTTTTTCGAAACGCCACGCTACTATCACCTCTTCGCCTTGATTATGGAGTAGAGCGTGCCCGCAATCGAAATCACGAGCAGGATGTATGCGATTCTCTGGGCGGACGGCGGCAGCAGCATGAGCATCGCCCCGCCGCACACCAGACCGACGATTGAGGGCAGCATCACATCCTCCTGCCGTATCCAGAACGCAACGAAGATGCCGCCGAAGAACAACGCCCAGAAGACGTCGCCGAGCAGCGAGCGGTAAACGTCGGGAACCGCATCGCTCAGCTTCGTGACGTTCAGCAGGTCGCCGCCCGCCAGCAGCTCTCTAAAGCTCGTGTCGTAGCCGCCCTCTACAAGCTCTTCGGCGCACTCGCAAGTGAAGGCGGTGACGTTCGTGCAGTTCTCGCCGCCCTCGCCGCAGGCGACGCAGTAGTAAGTGACGTTCGTCTGCAAGAACGTGGCGGTGAGCGTGTAGTTGCCGCTGCCGTGGTGCGGATACGCATACGCATACTTGCTCGGCGACAGCCCGATGAGGATGAAGCCGCTCTCCGCCGTAGTGGTGAGCGAGATTTTCAACGTGAACGGCGGGACGCAGGTGATTTGGAGGTTGGGGTCTTGCGGCGTTGAGGGCGAAGTGTATTCTTCCTCTGCTCCGACGCTCACGGAAGGTTCTGGGGAGGCGTATTTGCGGACAGCAATCCAATCTAATTTGACATAGACATCAGAATTATCTGCTCCAAACTGCAACCGCATATCAGTTGAAGGAATATGCGTTGTCTCTTCTGCATCAAGATTTCCGTCCACTATATACTGCACTGCAGAAGCCGAATATTTAATAGTGAGTCTTCGCCATACATCAAGAGTCACTGTTCTTGTTAAATCGTATGCAGTTCCACCAACCCAAGTTCGCCAGATGTCTGACCCAGTATCAAGATATTGGCATCTATCTTGATTATCCGAAGAAGTGAAACATATAGTTACCCAATTTGCATCAGATGTTAAGGCTTTCGCCTCTAAAATCGCCGGTCTGGAGAAGTAATCAACTCCAGTTACTAGTTCTGTAGTTCCTGCACTTCCAGTTACTGTAACTATACTATTTGCTACTTCAACTGTTCCATCTCCCGATACACTCCACTTACTCGTATCCAAACTCGTTCCCTCAAAATCATCAAAAAACTCAAACACAGCCTCGCCATCACTCTCGCTCACCGCCTCCGAGTTGTTGTAGTAGATGTAGATTGTTTTGTTGCCAGCAGGAATTGACGGCACTTTCACCCAAATCCTCGCGGTCTCGGCGGCGGCGTCCCACTCCTCAATCCAGTAGCTCAGCTTCGTTGCGTCGTCCTCATCTACAAACCTCACGTCGCCGCCGTCCGCCTTCGCCTTCGAGAAGTCGAAGTTCGTCGAGTTCAGCACGACGAGCACCTGAAAGTCGGTCAGCTCGCCGTCGCTCTGAATCGTTATCGCCCTCCGATACTTCCACGAGGAGTTCCACCACGCCGTCGCACTCGCCGCCGTCAAGAGGAGCAGCGCCGCCGCTACCACGACGCACACGCAAATCCTTCTCGCCCTCATCACGGCACGGCTCGCAGCCATACGCATCACTCCATATACTTGATGCTCCTTCCTGACAGGAATTGGATGAGCGCCCACACATACACGACGTAAACGACGCTCTGCACGAGTAAAGCAACTTCCGAAGGCACGCCCAACACCGACGTTAAGGGAACGTAGATGGCGACGATTGCGACCATCATGTTGAAGAACATGCCCAACGCCTTGAAGAGCATGTCGGTGACGAGCATCATCTTGTCGAAGAAGCCCTGCTGCGACGCTTCGACCTGCTCCTGAACTTCGACGAGGCTCCAGTCGCCGTGGACGGCGGAGGGGTCGACGTAGCTTACAGGAAAGACGTGGAGCGACGCCACGAAGCCAATCGTTGCTTCCAAGCACACCAGAAACAGAAGGATGTCGAACGCTCGCATTACAGCCCCACCTCCTTCTCCCGCTTGCTCATGTACGCAAGCACGCCCAAGCACAGCGCAACGACGATGACGCCGGTGTTCGGCAGCCAGCCGATGTATGCGAAGAAGAGACCGAAGAGCGGCACGACGACGTAGCCGAACTTCGCCGTCACGAACGAGAACATGCCCGTGAGGAAGAGCAGGATGGCGACGGCAATCCACGTGCAGAACTCACGGGGAATGCCCAAGTCCAAGAACCATTTTATCCTCAGCAGCCTGCTCCTGCCGACCTCGCCGAACTTCGAGTGGAAGGCGGAGAAGCCCCACAGGTACTCCTCGCCAGCCTCGTAGGGCACGGTGCAGTTCGCCACGACGTGCGAAGCGTTTGGAGCGGTGAAGTTCTGCTGGCAGAGAAGGGCGTTACTGCTGTTGTAAACGAAGAAGGTGAGGTTTTGAGTTTGATTCAGCTCGTCGTGATATTCGAGTGCGAGTTTGATGTTCTCGCCGCCGTCCACAAGCTCGTAGCTCAGGTTGAAGCTGATGTAGTCCTCCGACGAGATTACCGACGGCGTGGAGGGCGTCAGCACCACCACGTAGTAGTAGTCGCCCTTCGGGTAGATTCGCATCGTCTTGTCTATGCCCAAGCTCTCGTTCACGAATCTAATCTCATACTCGACGTTCTCCATCATCAGGAAGACTACCGCCCCTCTGTCGTCGGTCGTGCCGTTAATCGTCTGGTTGCGGTAGTAGCTCAGACTTTCGTTCCGCAGTCCGAAGAGCGAGAGGAGCCACTCCCAGCGACCTACGCTCGTGGCGAGCGGCGTCGCCTCCACGTAAATTCCGGGCAGCGGGTTGTTGAAGAGGTCGACGCAGACGAACTCGACCTGATGCGGCGGATATGAGACGCCCGCACCAGTTCCACCTTCTTCGTAGCGGTATAGGTAGGCGGTGTAGTTTCTGTCCCCCACGACCCCGACATAAACGCTGTGAGGATAGTAGCCGTCGGCTGAAACATCGAGCTTATGGATGCCATAACGAACTTGGAAGACCACGCTCATGTTGCTCGCCCTCTTCCAAGTGCCACTGTCGATTCTCGCACTGAAATCCTCGATGTAAGTTCTGGTTTCGGCATCCTTCGCAAACACCGTCAGCGTATAGAGCCTCGTGGCGTAGAGGATGACGGTCTTCGTCTCGTTCACGCCAATACTGACTTCATACACATCCGTTCCCTCCGTCTCGCTTACAAACGCTTGTAGGTAGTAAGTGGTCGTCTCGTTGTGGCTCAGCTCGAATTCGAAGTAGCCACAGTCGTTCGTCGTCGTGCTCGAATTCCAAGTTTCGTTCCATATAAGCACGGTTGCGTTCGCAAACGCTTGTTTCAAGTCCTCGTCGAGAACGAGCCCTGCGATAATCGAGCCTGCACCCAAATCCTCTGGTATGAGATACAGGTCTATATTGTACCGCCCTGGTACCACGGGCGTAAACGTGAAGTTGTTGTGCTTGTAGCCCTCCTTTGCGGCACCCACCGAAATCTCCTCGCCGCTAATCAGTTTTCCTATTTCATACCTCCCCTCGCTGTCCGACATTGTTGTGTATTTTTTCTTTATTTGCCAAAATTCCACATAGACGCCGCTGAGAGCGGTCGAATTCTTTGCATCGTAGCAAGTGCCCTCTACGAGCACATACTCCCAAATTACCGCAATGTCGTAGTCTTCGTCCCACTCCTCGCCGCTCGCCTCCTCTCGGATGTGAAGAACGGCAAGATACGTTCCAGATGTGTAGTCGCTCAAATCCAGCTCAAGCAGGCTGTCCGTCTCTTGCAGAACCCACTCCTTTATCCTCCTTCCCTCATCGTCATACACCCACGCCATGTAGGTGTAGTTGCTGAAGTCAGGTGATGTCAGATTCACGATTATCCTCGCAGTCTCGTCGCTGTAATACACTTCCTTGTCCCAGCGGATGAATCCATGCCCCTCTTTCGCATGATAAGTGTAGTAGAAGTAGTCAAAGTCTATCGTCTTTCCATCTCTCACCAACTCAACAAGATACAAGCCATACTTGTCGTCGTGCGGGTCGTCGTGGAAGAGCAGGCTGCTGACGTTAAGCTCTATGGTGCCCCATCTGTCGCTGAGCGCTATGGTCTTCACGACGAGACCAGTATCGTAGTGAATTATGCGAATCTCATCACACATCTCCACCAGATACGGCACGACATAGCTGATTGTGAAGTTCCCCGAAACACGAACATCGTCACTACGGTAAACGCCACTCTTCTCAGGCTCGTCCCAATCACGCAGAATATACCAGTCGTGTGGCATCGTCTCCACAATAGCCTCCGTTCTGGAAGTTATTGAGATGAAGTCGTCAGCAGCGATTTCGGCTGCCTTTGAGGCGAAGGTTGGCTTGATAAGAACTGCCCATCTGTCGCTCGACTCATTCGTTCCGTTCATAGCGATAGTCCTACTGACTGTTCGTTCATCGTTAGTGCTTGTCTCCGCTTTTGCGTAGTAGTAAACGCCGATGTAGTACGGAGTTTGGGAGCACGATGCGACTATTCCTTTGTCGGCACCGTTTACGTAAAGACGAACATTCCCACTTAAACTTCTCTCCACCTCGCACAAATGCCACTGCCCTGAAGTCATGTAGTCGCTCAGGTTTTCAGTTCTGGTAATTTCTGTGTGGTTTTCGTCGTAAAAGACAATACGCACATCCTTTACGAGGAAATTCGTATATTCGTAATTCCCAGGATAGACGCCCCAGTTAGCGTAGTAGTTGTTGATGTTGCGTGCTCGACCGGCACCAGAACCATCAAAGTACACACCATACTCCTCATCTGGGTCGTCCAAACTTCGGTAGAGATGGTTACTTTCGGGTGGGTGGTTTTGACACGTCGCAGTTATAGCACTTGCATGACCAGAAAGAAGCAGCAACAAAGGGATGATTGCCACTGCCAGCCACTTCAGCTTCAGCCGCATCACCACTCCTCCTCACCTCCCCGCTCGTAATACGTGTATCTGTGCCGCTTCACGACGTATTTGAACAGCCACGCAAACAGCACGACGACCCAGACGAGCGGCAAGTAGAAGAAGGCGTTTACGAGCGTCGGAACGGCGGTCAGAGCCTCTGCGAACGGCGACGCCTCGCCCAGACCGACGATTGAGGTTAATGGCGGAAGAATGCCGCACATCACCGAGCCGACTAACATAAAGAAGATGATGGCGAAGACTATGCCGAGCATCGTGGCGAAGACCGCCGTCCCTATGCCTTCGCCGCCGCCGTCAACCATCAGACCACCTCCCCGCTCCGCTTCTCGACGCTTCTCTTAATCAGCCACAGCAGCAAGACGAGGAGAGCAAAGAAGGGAAATGCGTGCCACGCCTTGAACAGCCAGTTCATCGCCCTCGTCTGCGAGTTCGTCCACGAGGCGGCGTCGCTGAGCGTCGGCGTCACGTCGTGAACGTTCTCGACGACTGGCGAGACGATGAGGTAGGCGAACGCCAGCATCAAAACTAAGACGGCGAAGACCGAAATCTCGCCCGCCTGCCCTCTTTTATCGAGCATCGGCGGCTCGCCTCCTCTCCACAAGCTCACGGACGCTGCGGACTTTCGATAAATCTTCGCCGCTTCTCTCCTCGCCGTCTTCCGCCGCCGTCCTTTCCTCCTCGCCTGCGGCAGCGGTGGCGGCGGCACGCTCCTCGCCCACGACGGAGAGCCTTTCGTAGAGCAGCCACAGGGCAAAGTCGAGGGCTTGTCGCTCCATTTCCGTCAGCTCTTCCTCGTAGCGACGCTTCAGGTTTTGGAGCAGGAACATGTAGCCGACGAGCGTGTCACGTTCGGAAAGCTCGACCTCGCCCTCCTCCTCCGTCTTCACCTCGTCGAGCACCTCCAAATTATCACCTCCTCTTCTTTTGCACGAGCGTGCCGGTCACAAGCTCTTCGGGTGCGGCTATCGGCGTAATCCTCGTGAACTTCGAGGCTTCGAACCACGCAAGCTTGCTCCTCGCCCTCTCTTTCTTCTCCCGCACTCGTCTTACTCTTCTCTCCAGCTCTGGGAGGACGGGCTGCGGCGTCCTGCCGCCCCGTGGCTCAGGTCTTGGAATGACGGGTATCGGCGTCGGCTCCGGCTCAGGGCGTGGCTCCGGTCTCGGCGACGGCGGAACCTCGAAGATGCGTCCTATGGGCGTGCCGCCGTTCCTCCCGTCTTCCTCCCTACCGCCACCGCCCGTCCTCTTCTCCTTCTCTCTCTCCGTCCTTCCTGCTATTCGCCTGCCGCCGCCCTTCCAGCGCTCGACTTCGCTACGTGTCTCTTCAGCGAGCCTTTCAACCCGTCTCCGCAGGTCGTCGAGGGCGCTGAACTCCCGCCTCGCCTCAAAGGCTCGCCGCCCTCTCTCGACGACTCGCCGCACCTCCGCCGCTCTGAGCGGCGGCGACGCCCTAATTCCTGCTCCCGCTCCTGCTCCGACTCTAAAGACGCCACGACGCAGCGTCCTCGCAACGCTTTCACTCCTCTCGACGACGAGGACGCCACGACGCACACGCTCCGCCGCAAGCTCCAAGTCTCTCAGTGCTCGCCGTCCTCTGAACTTCGACAGTGCGTCCGAGAACCTGCCCAGCTCCTCGTCGAGCACCCGCATCCGCCTGATGTCTATGCGCACCCTCGCCGTCCTCTCACGAAGCAAGCCCCTTCGCTCCAAAGATTTCCACAACTCCTGCTCCCGCCGCATGACATCTTTGAGGAAGGATGGGCGCTCCTCTGCTTTCAGGCGTTTCAGCTCGCTCCCAGCCCACTCGTAGAAGCTGCGAAGCTCCGCCCTTGCGGCGAGCGTCGGCTTCTTCACTATGACCGTCTGCTCCGTCCACCTCGGAAGAAGCCGTGAGCCCAAAGCTTCTTCGAGCCTCGCACCCGCCGGAACTACGGCTTCCACCTCCAGCTTGCCGTGCCACGGAATCTTCGCCATGACCTCCGGCGATATATACGCTTTCTGCTTCGGCGCCAGCTCCTCCACGAATTTTTTATAGCCTGCGAAGCGTCGCAACGCCTCTCCGGCGGGCAGTGGCGACTCTGGCAGTCTCGACGCTATCAGCGGCTCCGCCTCTCTCAGCTCTTTCAAGCCGACCCTCGCAAACTTCGGCAGCTCGACGGCTTCAACCTCCAGCTTGTAGAACGTCGGCTTGAACTCCTGCCTCAGCAGCTTCGGGAGCTTCGGAGCGACCCTGACCTCCGGGGCGAGGGCGAACTTCGGGTAGGGCTTCGGTGCGACGTAGAGACCTTCCGTCGGCGAGACGCCCCTCAAAACGACGGTCTTAGGCTCGAAGCGCAGAGGCGTGGCGTGCCAGACCTCCCCGCCGCTCCTCTTGAAAAACCTGAGAACTTCCTCTGGCTCCGCAGTCTTCGCAACCCTGAGCGTTGAAAACTTCGGCTTCGGCAGCTCCAGCTCCTCCGGTATGAGTTTCGAGGGCTTCACGTACCTTCGAGTCGCACGCCCCACGAGCCGTTCGAGCACGCCGACCTCGCCGGCTTCGGCGCCGACGAGTCCGACCCTTGCCGCCCCGACCCTCGCAACTCTACCCGCCGCACCCAAGAGCAGCGTGCTGCCAACGAACTCGCCGGCGAACTCGAACGGTCTCGTTCTGGCTTCGTGCCACGTCGTCTTTGCAAATTCCACGGCGAACTCCGGCGTTTTCTTCAGCAGCGACGGCTTGCGGATGACCTTCTCGACGCCGTAAGGCACGACGCCGACGAACCTTACGGTCTGCGGCACGGAGAGCAGCATGCCCTTTGCGAACTTCGCACCGTAGCCCGAAAGCGGCTCGCCTCTTATTTTCGAACGCTCCTCCAGCCACGCTATCGGCTTCTCCAGCCAGCTCTCGATTTTTTTCGCAACCTTCTCCGTAGTCCGCCGGATGGGCGACGTCAGCATTCTCGACTCTTCTCTTCTCTCAACCGGTCTCGAAGGCGACGGTGCGGACGGTGGAGGCTGGGACGGTGGAGGTGCCGATGGCGGTGGCGGCGACGGCGGCGGTGGCGGTTGCGGACGTGGTATGTGCTCTTTAATCTCGCTCCACGCTCGTTCCGCCGCACGCTCTATCCTCTCGCCGACGCCGCTAATTTTCTCCCAGATTGACGAAAGCAAGCCCATATTTCTCAATTTCTGCGTCGTGCGTTAAAAATATTGTTGCCGCTAATTCCCTCCTTTTCAAAGGTGCAGCAGGGGAGGCGGGTGGGAAAGTATTTATATATGGTAACCATACACACATACATGATGGCGAGGCAGGAGCACTGGATAAGCGCGGCGGGCTGTGTGTATAACATCTACTACCACTTCGTATGGTGCACGAAATACAGGAGACCCGTTCTCGTGGGGGAGGTTGCCGAGTATCTGAGAGAGCTTCACGAGGAGATAGCTAAGAAGCGTGGAATCATACTGAGAGAGCAGGTCGTGAACCCAGATCACGTTCATCTTTTCATCACGGCGCATCCCAAGTGGTCGCCGTCGCAGCTTGCCAAGATATTCAAGGGAGTGACCGCGAAGTTCCTGTTCGAAAAGTTCCCAGAACTGAAGAAAAAGCTGTGGAAGGGGCACCTTTGGAACCCCTCTTACTATGTCGGGACATGCGGCGATGTCACGAAGGAGACGATCAGGATGTACATAGAGCGACAAAAGGTGAAATGAGGGATGATAGTTCACAAGTGCAGGCTGTACCCGACTGCGGAGCAGGAAGAAAAGCTGCTGTTCGTGCTTGAGCAGTGCAGGTGGCTCTACAACCGCCTCTTGGAAGAAGTCAACAAGGCGATGGAAGAGGGGAGGAAAATAAATCAGAGGGACACGCAAGCTCTCATCGTTCTTCTCAAAGAGGAGAGGCCCGAGCTGAAGGAGGTCAACTCCAAGGTCTTGCAGATGGTGAACCACAGGCTCTGGTCGAACATGAGGGCGCTTCACGAGCTGAAAAAGAGGGGAAAGAAGGTTGGAAAGTTGAGGTACAAGAAGTACGGGAAGTACAAGAGTTTCGTGCTCAATCAGTCTGGCTTCAGGATCATAAAGACGGGGAAAAGGCTGGACAGGCTTTACATTTCGAAAGTGGAAGAGGTTCCCATCAGGATTCACCGCCCCATTGAAGGGAAAATAAAGCAGGTGATAGTGAAGAGGTATAGCAGTGGGGAATGGTACGCGTTCATCTGCGTTGAAGAAGCCTGCGAACGTAAACAAGAGCGGGAGAAGAGAAATGAAGTGAGAGCCGTGGGTATAGATTTGGGCGTGCGTAACTTCCTCACTGATAGCGATGGCAGAGAAGTGGAAAATCCGAGGTTCTACGAGCGGGAGCTTGAGCGTCTGAGGGTCGAGCATCGGAAGTTGTCGAGGAAGAAGAAAGGCTCGAAGAACTGGGAGAAGCAACTGAGGCGTCTGTGTAAAGTCTACGAGAGGATAGAGAGGAAGAGGAACGACTTCCTGCACAAGCTTTCGAGGTTCTATGTGGACAATTACGACCTCATAGTGGTTGAGGATCTGGAAATAGAAAACATGAAGCGGAATCACAATCTTTCGTCCGAGATTTCGGACGCCTCTTGGGGGAAGTTCCTTTGCTACCTGTCTTACAAGGCTGAAAGAGCTGGTAAGACGGTGGTGAAGGTTCCCCCAAGAGGGACATCCAGAGGGCTGTCGATGGACGACCCGCTCCGAGACTACATATCCGCTCGCAGAATATTGAAGAAAGGATTGGAGAAGCTGGGGCTGGGCCGGCCCTCTGAGCCTGCTGAGAGGCGACCTCTACTCCGGATCACCGCTTTTGCGGTGATCACGGGGCAAGTCGCCTCCGTGAAGCAGGAACCTCCCCTCACCGCTGGATGCCCCTCAGTGAGGAGAGGAGGTCACAAAGTTTAGGGTTCGAGGTAGATGATGCGTCGCCGCTTCTCCTCCTCGTAGAAGACGGGCGTCGTGTCCAGCGGCTTCTCTTCCTGAGCCTCCTGCTGCCGCCGTCGCTGCTGTTGCTGTTGTTGCCGGCGGTTCAGGAAGCGTTCGAGGTTTTCAACGGCTTCCTCCAAGTAGCGTTCCCGCCGCTCAAGGTACTCCTTGTAAACGTCGTTCGGGATTCGCAGGTTGTAGTAGTCCTCGAAGATGCGACGCATACGCATCAAGCCCGACGGCAGCAAAATGGACTTGTAGCCGACCGCCACCCTGTTGTCTCCGGTGAGCTTGAAGATTTTGACCCTGTAGAACTCGTAGCCCCGGATGGCTTTCAGCAGGTTTTCGGGGTTCGGCGTCGTGATGAGTATGGCTTTCAACGCCAAGCCCACGACATCGAAGAGGTTTTGCAGGTATTCTGTGAGCTGGCGGCTCCTGAAGAACAGGTACTTCGAACCGTGGACGCCGGCGTCGTCCCAGCATATTACCCGCAGCGTCTGCTCTTTGCTGAAGTTCGCCAGCACCCGCTCCTTAATCGCCGCTATCAGCTCGTCGAGTGTGAAGAAGACGTTGCTGAGAACCTCGTCCCAATCCCGATAGAAGTCGTACATGACGAGCAGCGAGTACATGGTCTTGCCGCTGCGCTGCATGCCGTAAATCACGGCTCCTACCATGTCGGGACGCCCTGCGATGATGCGGCTGAGTGCGAAGACGTAATCGCTCTCGACGGCGTTAATCATCTTCCAGTTGGCAAACGGGTCTGCCCTCGACTTCGAGCCTTTTACGCTCACTCCACCAGACCCCCGCCTCGCAGCACTCTGTGCTCCTCGACGAGCAGCAAGCCCACCTCGTTCAGCTTCTCCACGACCTCTCGAACATAAGCACGCACGTACTCGACGACGACCCGCCGCCTCGCCTCTCTGAACGTCGCGGTTCCGAGCCGTGACTTCAGCTTCTGGAGCTTTGCGAGCCGCCTCCTCATCGCCTCTTCCGCTCCGTTCAGCTCCTCGTTGATTTCCCGACGCCACGACGGCAGGAGCAGCGCCTTCAGGTTTTCGAGTTCTTCAAGACCGTCGCCGCCCGCCCTCAGTGCGTCCATGACACGCTGCATCTGGATGAAGAGCAGGTGCGGGTACGCTATCTTCGTGACGTAACGCTCGTCTTGGAGGAGCGACGAGAACGGCTCACCCTCCCTTTCGTCCGCCACGCTCCTCACCTCCCCTGCGACCGAGCCTTTCCAGAAGCTCGAACAGCTCCCTCACCTTCTCGATGCTCGCCTGCTTCTTCCTCAACGCCTGCTTCTTCCGCCGAAACATCACAACCACCCGTAGCCGAGCCTTGCAATCAGGAGGGCGTTCCACACGACGAGGGCGGCGGTGAGCACGACGCCCGTGACGAGTGCGTAGAGCGACGCCTTCTTGCTCCGCTCGTTCGTTGTCAGCGTGCCGTAGCTTGCGAACAGCGTTGCGGGCACCGCCGCCACCGCCACTTTCGCCAAGAGGGCGAGCTTCGTCCCCACCTCGCCGAAGAGGCTTGCGAGCAGCGGGTTCACTTCGTAGAAGTGCGGAAACGTGGAGAGGGCGTGCCACGTCAGGGCGGCGTCGGCAGCTTGCAACGCTACGAACGCCACGCACAGCAGCCACAACAGCCTTTCGACCCTCATTTACATCGCCTTGAAGGAGTGCGTCAAGATGAACAGCACGCCCAAGCCGAGGCAGGCGAGGAAAATCATGATGCCGTACTTGATGTAGTCCTTCACGTCGCTCGCCATGTTTTCACGTATTGCACTTTCGAGAACCGCTTTTGTGTGGGCGACGTTCGCCGACGTGTACGCCGACAAGCTGTCGAGAGCGGTCACCGCCGTCTGGTACGTGAAGACGCCGCTACGCAGCCGCTCCTTCTCCACCTCGTCACGGCACGCCTCGACCGTCTTCAGAAGCTCGACCATGCGGTTCACGGTCTCCTCGTTGTCCAAGCCCAAATCTCGGAGCGTCTGCCTCATCGCCTCGTCCTCGTTCTTGAGCTTGCCCAGATACTTTTCGTAGCGGCTGAGCACGAAGTACGCAAGGTCTTCGACGCCTTCAACGTCGTGCCCCTTCTCCTTGAGCAGGTCTTTGAGCTGCGAGATGGCGACGGCTTCCGCAGTCGCCACCGGCTCCGGTATGTTCACGAAGTAGTGGAAGACCGGAAGCCTGCCGTTCCACCTCTCGGCGACCGCCCTGCTGCCCTTGAACTTTATGCCGACGTCGCCGACGTACCAGTAGTTCAGAGCGGACGGGTTGCCCTTCTCCTCCGTCGGAATGTACGCTCGCACGACGCCTTCAGGAAAGTGCACGAAGCAAAGAGGCTTTCCCTTCCGCCTCGCCTTCCAGAAGAGGAAGGCTTCGGGTGCGTACCTCTTAATCAGCAGCACGAAGATCAGCAGGGCGAGCGTCGTGACGAGACCCCACAAGAACAGCGTGGCGAGGAGCGACAGCGGCACGCTCACGAGCACGCCCATGAAATCACCTCCGCCTGTAAAACGGCAGGATGCCGAGGAAGCTCCGCCGCTCCCTGCTTTTTATGCGGCTCCGCAGCTCGTACTCGTCGCTCCGCAATTCCTCTCGTGCGGTAATCTGACGCTGCGACACGAGCGCTATGCGTTCGAAGCCGTCAACGCTTCGCAGCAGCTTCGCCTGAAACTTGATGCTGATGAGGTTCACGACGTGGTGGAACTCCGGCGTCAGGTCGAAGCGGGTCAAGCCGAGCGGCAGGTCGGCGTCTATCAGCGACTTCTGGATGAGGATGCGTCGCAAATCTCGCTCGCCCCGCAGCCTCGTCACAGCAAATTCTCTGTGTAAAAGCGTGTAGGCGTAGAGCACCAGCTTCTCCTTCGCCACGAGCGAAAGCGGCGAGCTGATTATGTACTCGGCAATCTCCCTCGTCGTCTCGTCCTTGAGCAGCGTGCTGAGAAAGCGGACGAACTCGTTGTCGAACATCAGCTCGTCGCTGCGGACGCTCGGCGTTGGCAGTTGCTCTTGCGGTGGGGGCAGAAACTCATCTTCGTCGGCGGACACCGAGTCTATGAACTCGCCGAACTCCTCAGGCTCTTCTTCCTCCATTTCTACATTCCTCCTCTCAGGCATCTCGGACATCTACACGGCACCACCTCCCTCACGACTAACCTTCCGTCGGAATGAGGTTCGAGCCTCGTTATGTGCTTCTGCCCGCAGCCGCAACAAGTTTCGAGAATTGCGTACTTCGCTCGCTTCGTGAAGCCGACGGGAATGAAGTGCTGAGCGTAGAAGCAGCACAGACAGTAGTTCGCCCACCACTCGTCCAAATCTGCGACGAACACCAGCTCGCCCTTCTTCGCATCGAGTTCCTTCAGCTTCTGGAAGAGGCAGCAGTTACGCTCCTCGTACGAGAACTTCTGCATGCTCGCCACGCAGACGACGGAGCTGCCGACGAGAATGAAGACGACGAGACCGCACGCCACGGACAGCCTCAGCCTTTCGCTCCTCGTTGCTACGTAGAGGAGCAGGAGCGGGAAGACGACCGCCAGGGGAAGAAGCGGCGAAATCCGAGCGACGCTCAAAGGAAGCGAGAGCGATGCGTTCACCAAGTCCGGCTGCACGAGTGAGGGCAACAGGAAGAAGAGGTACGCAGCCACCGCCGTCGCCGCCATCTGCGTTCTCGTCTTCGTGAACACGTCGAAGGCGGGAATCAAAAGCACGGGAATCAAACACTCGTAGTAGCGTCCGTGAGCGAGCGGGAGCTGCGAGGCGAAGGCGACGAGCAGCGTGTAGCTCGCAACGAGCACGATTATGTCTTTGTGTCTTTGCCAGCTCAGATTCAGAAGCGAGGGTGCCGTCGCACAGACGAGATAGACGGCGGCGAGGAAGAGCTGCGTGGCGAAGGACGACGACGGCGAGTGCAGCGAGTAGTTGTAGCCGGTAGGCTCGCCCGTCTCGGTGAGACAGACGAAGAAGTGCGTCGAAGCCATCAGAAGGGCGATTAGAACCGGTAGCAACGCCTTCCTTCGAAACTTCCAGACGACGAACGGCAGCAAAGCCAAACCTAAAACCTTCGTCAGAGTTGCGAGACCGACTGTAAAGCCAGCAAGCTCCCTCCGCTCCTTCAGAACGAAATAGACGGCAGCGAGGAAGAGCGGCACGTAGAGGTTTTCAGACATCCACGTAAACGAGTAGGCGACGGAGAGCGGAGCAAATGCCGTCACGGCGGCGAGCAGGAGAGAGCGGCGTTCGTCGAGCCAGAACCTTGCGACGCCGTACGCCGGAAAAACAACAAGCGACGAGACGAAGGCGTTGACCGCTAAACCGAGGAGGTAGCGGAGGTTCACATCCGCTATTACTGTGAGCGGCGAGAGCACGAGCGGGTAGAGCGGCGGGTATAGGGCGCCGAACGTCCTTGCGTCGAGCACGTAGCTGTGGTTCAGCCAGATTTCCCTCGCCTGCAGGAAATAAAGAGTCTCGTCCATAACGACGAGCGGTTGCGGAAACTTCACCGCCGCCAAAATCAACAGTTTCAAGGCGACGGATGCGGCGAAGAGAGCGACGAGAAGACGACGCACGCTCACAGCCACCACCCCAGCAGAACGGCGACGGTCACTAAAAGAATGAGCGTGAAGAACGCACAGAGGACGGCGAAGTAGAGCTGGAACTTGACGCCGAAGTAGAGCCTCAGAATCCGGCTCAGCTCCCTCGCCGCCTGCCTGCGAAGCTTCGCATCTTCGAGGACGTGCTGCGGCACGGTGACCACGAGATTTCCATCCTCAAAAGAAGCGTTCACGAGCTTCGTCCTCAAGGCACCACCTCCAAAGGGAGGAAAAAATAGGGGGTCGTCACTCACCACCTCCGAAGCCGCCGACGACCTCTCTGATTATCACGACGGCGACTATCGCCACGGCGAGCACGACGAGCAGCGGCACGCAAGCGTTCATGATGCCCACCGCTGCGGAGTTGGCGGTACTGAAGACCGTCGGCTCCGTCGTGGTGTAGTCGTAGGAGATTAGGTAGTCGGTGTTGTTGCTCATGCTGCCCGTCGAAAGCACTTTAATCTGACCGGCGGTGTAGTTCATCTCGTAGTCCGTGCCCCTCGTGTACGTCGTCGCCCCTGTGAGGTCGGTGACCGTCTCGGAGTTCTCGACGATGTTCGTGTGGTTGAGCTGCACCCACGTGTCGTACTCGCCGCTGTTGAACGTCTCGTTCACCACAGAACGGACGACCTGCTGTTCCGTTGGCGTCAGCCCGTGTATCTGAGCGGCAATGAAGACGCCGATTATCACCACTACGACCGTCACCGTAATGCCGACTGCAAGCTCCGTCAGCTCGAACCTCGCCGCCATCGCTCCCGTCTATTTACTCTCTGCGACCCGCCGCTCCGAAGCCGCCGAGCAGGTACGCCATGATTACGCCAGCGATTATCGCAATTGCGACGACGACGAGCAGCGGGAACGTCGTGTTCATTATCGTTATGGCTGCCTGCATGCTTGTGTAGAACGGCGAGCTTGTGTCAACGTTGCTGGCGCCGTACACCTGCGACGCTATGTACACGCCGATGATTGCGACGACGACAGTCGAGACTATCATCGTCGCTATTGCCACCATGTCGTTCTGCCCGTGTCTGTCTTTGAATCTCGCAATCAGCTTCCTCACGACTCTCACCTCCCCCACAATACTGAAATTTCACGGCGCTCTTTAAAAAGGTTGTAGGCGTTAGACGTGGCGGACGAGCTTCAGCAGCTCGCTCAGCGGCACGACGACACACCCGTCGTTCTCCCTGAGGAGCTTCACGAGCCGCTGGAATCCCTCGTCGGTCAGCACTGGCTTTAGACGCTCGAACCTCACGACGACCATAAGCCTTGGCGGCAGGAAACCCCTCGTTTTAACGAGGGGAGGAATGCCGCCTTTCTCACCTCCGTCAGGTTTTTAAAGACGCACGCTCGCCATATCGTAAGTGCGGCGACGCCGCCACTCCTCCTTCTTACCTCTGTTCCAAGCGTGCACCGGCGAGTAGTAGCCGACGACTCTCGAAAAGACCTCGCACTCCTCGCCGCACTCCGGACACGTCGAAACCTCGCCGCCATACCTGCGGGAGCAGTGGCGGCAGACGGAGTACGTCGGCGTGAATGTGAGGTAGGGCAGGCGGTAGTTGCGGCAGATGTGCGTAATGAGCCTCGGCACGAAGCTCCTGCAAACATCTTCACGAACCTGCTCGCCGAAGAAGATGTGGAAGACCGTGCCGCCCGTGTAAAGGCTCTGCAACTCCTCCTGATGCCTCAGAGCGTCGAACAGACTTCCGCCGTAGTCAACCGGTAGTTGCGTGGAGTTCGTGTAGAACGGAGCTCTTTTCGTACCGCTTGTGAAGACTTCGCCGCCGAACCTTCGCTTGTCAATCTTCGCCAGCCTGTACGAGCAGCCTTCCGCCGGGGTTGCTTCGAGGTTGTAGAGGTGCCCGCTCTCCTCCTGAAACTCCTGAAGACGCCGCCTTATGTGCTTCAAGACCCGAACGGCGAACTTCTTGCCTTCGTCGTCGGCGATTGAGCAGTCGAGGAAGTTGCGGCACATCTCCTCGCCGCCGACGACGCCAACCGTCAGGAAGTGGTTGTCGAGTGTGTGGAGGTATTGCGACGTGTACGGGAACAAGCCGCGCTCGAAGTTCTCCTCGACGATTCGCCGCTTCGTTTCGAGAGCGTGTTTTGCCAGCTCCAACCTCTCGTCCAGCAGCTCAAAGAAAGCAGTTTCGTCGCCGGCAGAGAGGAAGGCTATCTGCGGCAGGTTGAGAGTGACGACGCCAATGGAGCCGGTGCTGTCGTTGTAGCCGAAGAGACCGCCCGTCTTCCTGCGAAGCTCCCGCAGGTCGAGGTTGAGCCGGCAGCACATAGCCCTTACGTCCTCAGGGTTTAAGCCGCCGGCAATGCAATTCTGGAAGTAAGGAACGCCGAACATGCCTGTCGCCTTCGCCAACAACTCGCCAAAGCCATCGCTCCAGTCAAACTCTTCGGTGATGTTGTAAGTCGGAATCGGAAAACGGAAGACCGCACCGTCGCCGTCGCCTTCAACCAGCACTTCGAGAAAGGCACGGTTCAGCATTTCTCGTTCCTCCTCAAACTCCTCGTAGGTGCGGTCTTGCGGCACGCCGCCTATGATGACTGGCGTTTCAGCCAAATCCTTGGGCGTGGTGATGTCGAATGTGATGTTTGTGAATGGCGTTTCGTGCCCGAAGCGTAACGAGACGTTCAAGCCGAAGACGAACTCCTGCAACGCCTGCTTCACCTCTCTGTAGGAAAGTTTGTCGTGGCGGATGAACGGAGCGAGCAGCGTGTCGAAGGAGTTGACCGCCTGAGCGCCCGCCCACTCCTGACTGATGACGCCGATGAAATTAAGCAGTTGTCCGAGGGCGGAAGTGAAGTGCTTTGGCGGTCTCGACTTCAGCGTGCCCCTGCCGCCGTACAAGCCTTGCTGCAGAAGCTGAAGGAGGTTCCAGCCGGCACAGTAGCCGCCGATGCCATGTCCGAGGTCGTGGATGTGAAACGCTCCTTCGACGTGAGCACGCCGCACCTCTTCGGCGTAGAGCGAAAGTGTGTGTTTTGCAATGGTTTTCTCAGCAATGTAGGTTTTGAGCCCGCCGATGCTCGGAATGCGGTTGGCGTTCTCGTTTACTCGCCACGTCCTTTTGTTGATGTATTCGTCAACAACCCTCACCATCGCTCACCGCCTCCTCCTCGAACTCGTAACGCCCAGCACGAGGTAAGCGACGTAGAAAATCAGACCGGCTGCAGCGAGAGCTATGAATGCGTATGCGAGCGGTTTCACTTTGTATGTCGCCGTCACAATGCCCAGCGACGCTCCCAGCAGGAAGCACAGCAGCGGCGTGCCGAACTTCTTTTCTTTCTCCCTCAGCAGCCAGTACAATTCTTCCCAGCTCGTTTTTCCCCAGCTCACGACAACACCCCCTCTTTAAGCTTTCGCCTCCACCACTTCTTAACCTTCTTGAACGCCTGCTCGGCGTCGGGCATCATCGCCCAGTACTGACCGAAGAACGCAAAGCCCAGCAGCACGAGGTTGTTGATGGGGTCTATGCTTTTCCTGCTTATGCCGCACCCTATCCCCTCGCCCGACGGACCGCCCACTTTCCCACGCATCACGACCATCTGCTGCTCTTTGTCTATTTCGACTTTTTTCAGAGCGCCCGCCGCCTCCATACGCTTGATCCACTCGCAGAAGCCGTCGAAGTCCTCGTAGAATTGTATGAGGCGGTCTGCGAGGTAGCTCATCATAAGCCCTCGCCCTGATACGAGCCTTCGTACGTGGAGGCGGCGTCCGCCCTGAAGAAGATTGCCTGCACAACCCTCGTGCCTCTCGGCAACGATATTTTTCCGTCGGAGCGGTTGTGAATCGCCACGACCGGTCGCCCGATATAGCCGGGCTCGACGACGCCGCACTCCACGACCAAGCCTTTACGGAACATCGTGCTCCGTGGGAAGAGCAGGGCGAAAACATCAGAGGGAAGGCGGAACGCCTCGTTCAGCCGCACGACTTGCCACTCGTCCGCAGCGAGAATGACGCCTCGCTCGACGCTGAGGTCTATGCCAATTTGCTGCGTCTGCGTGTACTCGCACGGCTTCAACCAGCCGCTTTCAAGAGCGAGTTTGGGGTTGAGTTGCACTCTCAGTCACCTCCTAACTGCCTCCGTGTACTTAAGAAGCTGTTTGACATCCCCCCAGAGACAGTCGTCGGAGCAGTAATGAAGGTAGCCGACGCCGGAGTCGAAGCAGACGATTTCGCAACCTTCCTCAAACTCCTCGCCGCAGTAGTCGCACATAATCACTACGGAGCCACAATACTTGCACTTCAACTCCGTATCCCTCACCTCCTCTTCCTCCACTCAGGCACTAACTTCCCGCTCTCCAAAACAAAGACGCCGAAACCTTTCAGGAAGCGGACGACTCGCACGAGAGTGCGAACGGTAGGCGGCGAGAAGGCGAGCAGCATGAGCAGCAGTACTTCCCAGATTTCGAGTTCGATACGATGCCGCAGGACTTCTGGGTATCTGCAAGCCACGAAAGCCACCATCAAGAGAAGCGTTGCGACGACGAGCACCGCAAGAAAGTCCCTAACTGCGTCCGACAACGCCTCCAACTTATCCAACACCTTCGCCCTCATCGTTTCTTCAGCCTCCCTCAACCCGCTCGAACACGACGCTCCCGTTCTCCCTCTTCGCAATCAAAAACTCGACATGCGGCAGTTGCCGCTTCAATTCAAGCAGCCGTTCTCGTTCGGTAGGCGGCACGTAGCCGTTCAGCTTGCAGGAAATGAGGCGAACACGCTGCACATTGCCACGCTCCCTGAGCGCCACCAAATCCACGACGCCCTTCGAGCCCGCCGCCCGCACGACGAACCAGCCGTCTTCTTCGAGAAGGCGGCGGACTTTGCGTTCGAAGGCGGCACCACGGGCGTAGTGGGTCATTTAACTTTCCCCTCCCACAAGCTCATATGTTCATTTTTCGTGTTCTCCGAGCACCCACTTTAGGCATGCGTGCCACGCTCCTATTTCATCCTCGTCGACGGTGGTGAACAAGAGGATGTGCCCGGACCTGGCGTGCTTGTACCAGTTGCTCCTCGGCAGCTCCGCCAGCACACGCCTCGCCTCCTCCGACGGCTCTCTCCACCTTTTGTCTTCGACGATGCAGCGGCAGTTCACGCACACCTCCTGCATCGTTTCCGAGCCGTCATGTGTCCTCAAAACCTTACCCAAAAACTCGTAAAGCTCCCGAATCTCACGCTCGCTCCTCATGAGCATTCCTCCTCGTCGTAGATGGTACCTGAGTATGCCTGTTTTGTAGCCCAGTGCAAATAGAGTAAGAGGGTCATCGTCGCTCATCAATCACCGCCTTTCCGTAGCGGGTGTTGTTCTCAATGTCCTCATCACGGCACTCCTCGCAGCAGTAGTGGGCATACCCAACGCCAATGTCTAAGCATATTATGTCGTCGCCTTCCTGAAAAGGCTCGACACAATTGTCGCACTCGCTTATTTTGTTGCCACAACGACTGCATCTTAGCATTGCTTATCCCTCCTCTTTTCTTCCATTACCTTTCAAGTACGACGGAGCCGTAGTATTCTGCAATCTCCTCTTCGGGCATGTTCATGAACTCCCGAAGCCGCCTTTTGGGTACGACGATGAGATGCTCGCACGTCTGTCCGGGCTCGCCGCCGAGCAGGCAGACCACCGCGTAATCGCTCGTCACGAGAAACGGGACGCACTTTCCGATGAGCGGACAGTAGCCGCAGTATTCGGTCGTCCTCATGGATGCTCACCTGTTATGTGTTCGTCGCCCTCACTCCCGCCACACGGCTCGTCGGCACGCTCGAACACCTCCTCAAGCGTCTTTACGACCAAGCCGCAGTACACGCACTTCCAACGCGGCTTGAAGCCTTCGTCGAAGTACAGGGCGAAGTCGTGGGCTGTTTCTGGCATTTACCCACCTCCTTTCTCCTCAAACTCCCACAAACGCTTTTGATTCGCATAAGGTTCGATTCTGCGGGCTGAAAACGACCTTTTTGAGCTTCCTCGCTATCGACTGGGCGACGGGAACGGTGACGGCGTTCCCAGCCATCTTGTAAAGCTGAGTGTCGCTTATACCGAGCTTCCTCGCCGCACGAACTATGTCGTCGGGGAAGCCCTGAAGCCTGAAGCACTCCAGAGGGGTGAGCTTACGGATTCGGATTTTCACTCCTCGAAGCTCGACGATCCAAGCGTTTCCGTTTCGGTCGTTCGTACGCAGCGCCGTGACCGCACTCTGGTCTCTTGGAAGGCGGCGGTTGTACGGGTCGAAGACCGCTATGTGCGTTCTGCTTCCTCCCCCCTTTCCGTAGTTTGCGTCGGTTGCTCTACGAACACCAGATGAATCCCAAAGCCGTGCCCCTTCTTCCGATGCCTTTCGAGGTGGCGTATAGCGGATTTTATCGCCCTCTTCGAGAGGAAATACTTTTGCGGGACATTCTCCTCCAGAATGTCCGACAACGAACACGCGCTCTCTGTTCTGCGGGACTCCGAAATCTTTGCTGTTAAGCACGCACCATTCCACAGAATACCCCAGTCGCGCCATTTGAAGGAGAACCCACGCGAAGTCCCTTCCTCCTCTGCTCGACAGCAATCCTCTAACATTCTCAACGAGTACGACCTTCGGTCTCTTAACCCTGACGATGTCGAAGAAGGCGAGCCAGAGCAGCAAGCCCCGCTCATCTTTGAGTCCTCTTCTTTTTCCCGCGTAGGAAAACGGCTGGCACGGGATTCCCGCCGTAATGATGTCGAAGTCTGGAAGCTCTCCAGGGTCAATTGCAAGTATGTCGGCTTTGAAGTACTCTCCATCCGGCTCGTAGTAGTATCTGTACAGCTTTTGGCACCACTCGTCGATTTCACACCACCCGACACACTCAAACCCCTCCCTCTCGAACGCCAACCTGAACCCGCCCACTCCGGCGAACGCGTCGAAGAACGAAGCCTTCACCGCAGCCACCCCCGCAGCCGCCGTCCGCACCGCTCGCAGAAGAAGCGCCGACCCGCAGGATCGTACCACAGCAGCCACGTCTCTCGACGGCAGCCGTCGCAGCGGTCGAAAACGTCGAAGAGCAGCCGTTCGAGGCGGAAGTCCGAAAGGCGGAGCTGCCTCGGCATTATCTCGCCTCCAATAGCGTTTGTCCCTCGTGAATGCGTTTTATCTTTTCAAGTTTCGCAACAAATTCCAGTAACAGCTCGTACTGTCCTTTAACGGTGCTACATCCGTTTTTGCGTTCTTTCAGCCCCCACGCACAGCTATCTGCCGAGTACAGTGCATCGTAAACATCTTTGTATCTCAGGGACGAGATCTTGATGCCAAAGCCGTGCAGTTTGTATTTTTTGGGGAGGGACCTCCGTATGCCCGTGATGATCTTCCTGATCGTTGCTTCCTGTCCCCTCCGGCAAAGTGTGCCTATTGCCACATACCTTATTCTCGTGAGCACACCGTGCGCAGCCATCATGTCGTAGCACCTTAAGTAGTCTTCAAGCGTCCAGCCTTGCAGTACCGCAACTGGCTCGCTGTATCTCCAAACTCCCCTCTCGTCCACAAGTTCCAGCAGGCGCAAGTGCTTTTCCAGCGTCCTTTGCTGATGTTCCACAACTGTCCTGCCCCACCGCGCAAGAAGTTCGGGCTCGCACGGATAATCGCGAAGCGCAAAATACGCAGGCTTCCACTTCAGGACGTATCCGATGTAATGGCCGTCGCTCGTCGTGTACTCACCAGTCTTGTAAAAGAAAGAGTAGCCGCCGCAATCCACAAACAGCTCTTTTATGCCCTGCCAAGGCTTGTTCGTCTTCGTCGCATAGTTTATCATGACATACGGGTAGCCGAGACGCCGCAACGCGCTTCTCTGACTGCCGCACGCCTCGCCTATGAAAAACTTCTCCATGATCCTCACCTCAGATCCAGAAAGCAGGCGGGGCACAACAACAAGTGCTCCTCGCCCTCGCCGCCGTCTTCGTCGGCAACGCTCGCCTCGCACAGCTCGTGAAGCTCCACGGGGCGACCACACAAATCGCAACATCGGTACAACATAACATCACCTCTTCAAATACTCGCCGGTTTCGTCACGATAAACGTGAAGGTCCCCCAACTTGATAAGTTCTTCGAGTGG